>CESZ01051752.1_pt1 | contig 10552 bp, 7 predicted proteins | sample 531081 | NCBI WGS metagenome assembly CESZ01 (sample SAMEA2621260, study PRJEB7988) | marine metagenome | biome: marine biome (ENVO:00000447); feature: surface water layer (ENVO:00002042); material: "saline water (ENVO:00002010), including plankton (ENVO:xxxxxxxx)" | depth 5 m | reverse complement strand
TTCAATGTAACTGTAGAGTCACATCCTAAGCTGTTTGTAAGCGTTGTACTTTGTGTTCCGGAGGTTGAGAATGTAATACCATTCCAAGTATATGGCAGCTCATTTTCACATACAGATAGGTTTACTGTGTTGGTGTCAATTCCGTTTACGCTCAAATTCAATGTAACTATAGAGTCACATCCTAAGCTGTTTGTGAGATTTGCGCTTTGTGTTCCTGAGGATGACAATGTAATACCGTTCCAAGTATACGGGAGCTCATTTTCACATACAGAAAGGTTTACTGTGTTCGTGTCTGTTATGCTGATTGGTTGGCAATCATTGATAATGAATTGATTGATGTACGCATTGTTTAAATTACTGTTAGGTGTCCCTGGTGTCTGCTCATTTCCTATGCATGCTCCTGGGTCTCCAGCACAGCCTTGAAACCAATTGGCTTGATTATATGGATTGTTCCCCGAAAAGTAAAATATATCATCTACTCCCGAGCCACCAAAATAGATGGTGCTATAGAGCGTAATGTCACCATAGCTCAGAGAAAAAACCTCGCAGCCGCTCAAATCCACCAAGCGAATACAATCCCCCGCATTTCTCATACCTATTCTACTCCATACTCCCCCTGGTGTCCATCCTGTATTTGGGTAGTCACAAACGACAGCCCCTGGTGTATTTGGATTACTCTCAAAAAGAGTCGAGTTTTCAATGGGGACTACAAGTCGACAATTTCCGTCATTAATATTAAGATCATCAGTCGGCATATCTACATTTATCTCTACTCCGTTGTAAACTGTAATCATTGTACCTAACGGAATACAGCTCCAGAAAGCATCATTGGAAAACCGATTGCACCCACTTGCAATTCCAGAGCTACCATGGTATCCATTATTATCATCAATGATCCATCCTCTAATGTCGATACAGGGACTGCACGAAAAAGATTGGGAGGAGGTGTCAATAACTATAAGCTCTATATATTCTTGCACGCCAAAAGGCCCATTAGAGAATTCGTTTATTACTAAAGTTTGGGAATAGGAAATACAGCTTAGAATCAATGCAGAGAGGAAAAGTAGCTTTTTAAATAAAAACAAGGTTTCTTATATTTCAAATTAACTCCAATATTCTACAGCAATAAATTTAATAAATCTATCTCCTACTTTTTACTCCTTTGTAAATATTAACTGAATGTTAATGTGTCCAGATATAGAATGGTCTATTTTTATTTTACCTATTTAAGGTAATCCATAGATGAATTAGCAATAGATCAGCCGTGCATAGTTTGCTCTTTTCCATATTTTTTCATGAGGCCCGCCTCAAATGCCAAGAAAAGTTTCCAGCGCTCGTCAACATCGATCGAGGAGCTATATTTTTTTGCAAACTTTAGAAAGGTCATGAAATGTCTTGCTTCACTTTTCATGAGCATTCTGTAGAATTTTTTTAAATCTTCATCTTTTAGTTGTTGGGATAATATTTTAAAACGTTCACAACTTCTTGCCTCAATCATTGCCGCAAATAACATTTGGTTGACAAAGTGGCTTTCTCTTGAACTATTGTCATGGTTTTGCTTTAAATAACTACTTAGGTCTTTTACATAAGGATCTTTCCGTTCAAAACCCATGGTAAAACCACGCTCAAGTATTTTTTTATGTACCATATCAAAATGCTCCATCTCCTCTTTACAGATTTCTACCATTTCTGAGACTAAATCAGGGTAGTGTGGATATTGAACAATCATTGATATTGCATTACTTGCCGCTTTTTGTTCGCAGAAAGCATGGTCAATTAAAATGTCTTCAAGGTTAGTTTCTACAATGTTTACCCATCTTGGGTCTGTTGCCATTTTTAATCCTAGCATAACTAATATTTATCGTAAAGATATTGACTGTTGGCCTTAAAAAAAACCTTTGGACCTTTATATGACTTCTCTCGTTCATTTTGCCACTTTTCGTATATTTGAAATTCATTAAAAACCATGTCCAAAATTAAGGCTAAAACAAAGCAGAACATATTGAAAAAAGAAACGCTTGAGAAAGCTTTTGAATTTATGTGTAGGGCCAAAACCCTAGCTGAAAAGTATGAAGAAAACAAAGAGTTTACCTCCAAGTATGTTCATGCAACATCAAGGGGACATGAGGCGATTCAGGTTGCACTTGGTATGCAACTTGAGCCTCAAGATTGGGTTTCGCCTTATTACAGGGATGATTCAATTTTGTTATCCATGGGGATAACTCCTGAAGAGCTTATGCTTCAGGTATTCGCAAAAAAAGAGGATCCATTTTCAGGTGGTAGGACGTATTATTCGCATCCTTCTTTAAATAGGGAAGGTATGCCGAAGATTATTCATCAATCCTCAGCAACCGGAATGCAGGCAATTCCAACTACAGGTATTGCTATGGGTATTCAATATCAGGAGCAACATGGTTTGTTAAATGATTCGGAAAATCCTTCGGTTGTTGTTTGTTCTTTGGGTGATGCATCTTGTACAGAAGGAGAAGTTTCTGAGGCATTACAGATGGCGGCGCTCAAGCAGTTTCCAATTGTTTTTCTTGTTCAAGATAACGGTTGGGATATTTCAGCTAGTGCAGAGGAAACGAGAGCTCAAGATATGAGTAAGTATGCGCAGGGTTTTAATGGAATTGACTTAAGGACAATTGACGGCAGTGATTTCCAAGAGTCTTATGAAACTGTTCAAGACGTTTTTCAAGTTGTTCGAAATGAGCGTAGGCCATTTATCATACATGCACATGTCCCTTTATTGGGTCATCATACCTCTGGAGTAAGAATGGAGTGGTATAGAGATGATCTTGATGAAGCACAAAAAAAAGACCCTTACCCTAAGTTAATTACTCATCTGAAGCAGCATGGATGGACGGATGAAGTAATTGAGAGAAAAGAGTCAGAAATTCGTAAAGAAATAGATGTTGAATATGATCTTGCCCGCGAAGCAGAGGATCCATCATTGGATAGCCTTACAGATCATATCTTTGCGCCGACTCCCATCACAGAAGAAAAAGGTGATCGCACTCCGAAAGGGAAAAAGAAAACTGTAATGGTAGATTCAGCATTATTTGCTGTTCGTGAACTTCTTGAAAAGCATCCAGAGGCATTGTTGTATGGACAAGATGTAGGAGGTAGGTTAGGAGGCGTTTTTCGAGAGGCGGCTACCTTAGCGCAAACCTTTGGTGATTCTCGTGTATTCAACACCCCAATTCAAGAAGCATTTATCATTGGTTCAACTGTAGGGATGTCAGCCGTCGGGCTAAAACCAATCGTTGAAGTTCAATTTGCAGATTATATTTGGCCAGGATTAAACCAGCTTTTTACGGAAGTATCTAGGTCTTATTACTTGTCTAATGGAAAGTGGCCTGTAAGTTGCGTCATAAGGGTTCCTATCGGAGCCTATGGCTCGGGGGGGCCATACCATTCCTCAAGTGTAGAATCCGTGCTTACAAATATTAGAGGGATTAAAGTAGTTTATCCGTCTACAGGTGCAGACTTAAAAGGTCTTCTGAAGGCCGCTTATTATGATCCCAATCCAGTAGTTCTTCTTGAACATAAAGGGTTGTATTGGTCCAAAATAAAAGGGACAGAAGAATCTATGTCCATAGAGCCGAGTGCCGATTATGTTATCCCTATTGGAAAGGCTAGAACCGTAAGGACAGCACTCACAGAGGAAATTGAAAAAGGTAATTCTTTAGGGATAATTTCCTACGGACGTGGTGTATATTGGTCACTAGAAGCAATGAAAGGCAATGAGGATCGAATCGAGCTTCTTGACTTAAGGTCTTTAAATCCAATTGACCACGATGCTATGAATGCTTTATGCAGAAGGCACGGTAAGGTTATACTCGTAACGGAAGAGTCAATAGAATGTAATTTTATGCTTGGAGTTGCCGGGAGGCTACAGCGAGATAATTTTACTTTTTTAGATGCGCCTATAGAGATTGTTGGATCTGTTGATACGCCGGCGATTCCCTTGAACTCTGAACTGGAGCTAGCGCTTTTGCCCAATGGAGATAGGGTTAAAGAAAAGATTGAAAAACTATTAAAATTTTAAGTAAATGACATTAAAAGAAACGATAGCTATGGTAGAGGTATTTCACAACTCATTTGGAATTGAAAATCGCAATAATCCCACCGCTGAATTATCTGAATCTCAACGTGAATTACGTTATCGATTAATGGCAGAGGAGAATGATGAATATTTGGAGGCTGTTAAAAACAATGATCTTGTTGAAATAGCTGATGCTTTGGGTGATCAACTGTATATTTTATGTGGAACAATATTAAAGCATGGTTTACAAGATAAAATTGCAGCTGTTTTTCAAGAGATTCAACGCTCTAATATGAGTAAACTAGATGCTGATGGGAAACCGATTTATCGTGAAGATGGCAAGGTTATGAAATCGAATTTATACTTTAAGCCCGATATCAAATCCATTTTGGACAAAAGCTAAGTTATTCACTTTTACATCTTTATTTCTTTTCGATTTAAAGTTCTGTTGTTGTCATTTCTGCTATAGATTTGAATCATGAACGATTTGTCCATATATTTCAAACCATGTATTTCTGAGGAGCTTGAGTTTGAAGAGGAGCAAATGGGACAAATTTTGGTTTCTAATTACGGAGCTTTCCCTGAAATCGAAACTGATTCCATTGCTATTTTTTCAGTTCCGGAATTTCGTGGAGATGCCAATGAAATAAAGCTTGAATCAGAATCACAATTTCGAAAGGAGTTATTACAGCTTTCTCGCTCTAAAAATTGGACGCGAAAGATTTATGATTTGGGCACGATTGTTCCTGGTGACGATCTTAAGGATACTTATTTCGCGGTTTCAAATGTTACAAGTGAACTTATAAAGCATCGCGTGCTTCCTATTTTGATAGGTGGGTCTCAGGATTTAATTGTTGCAACCCATGATGCATATGCAAAACTTGAACAACTTGTTAATATATGTTCGATAGATCACAGTCTAGATTTGGGAAGTCCAGAAAGTGATGTTGGTTCAGATTCATATCTTACCTCTTTAATGCTCAAACGCCCCTGCTATCTTTTCAATCATGCTAACATTGGCCTTCAGATTCCTTACGCACAACCTAAAGATTTAAAACTAATTGAAAGCTTATATTTTGATGTTTGTCGATTGGGCGAATTTAATGATGATTTTAAGCGCGCTGAGCCACATCTGCGAAATGCAGACGTCATTAATTTAGATTTTAAATCAATTAAGGCTTCTGAAGTATTTTCTCATGCAGCAAACCCGAATGGTTTTCAAGCGCAACAAATTTGTCAAATTAGTAAATACGCAGGTATATCGGATAAGGTAAATTTCTTTGGAGTCTATAATTATTCAGATTTCAATAAGATTTCGGATAAACTTCTTGCCGAAGTGATTTGGTATTTTATTGATGGTGTTCAATCACGTTGGGGAGACTTCCCTATTGGAAGCAAGGCTGGTTATTACAAGTTTATGGTGGAACTTGAAAACGGTAATTATTCAATTACATTTTATAAAAGTCATCGTTCTGATCGATGGTGGATGGAAGTTCCTTATCCGCCTCAAAAAGGTTCTAAATACGAGCGCCATCATTTGGTTCCATGCAATAAAGAGGATTACGATCAGGCCATGAAAAATGAAATGCCTGATTTGTGGTGGAAGACCTACCAAAAGCTTACTTAGAATGAAAAGCAACAATTTCTTTGATTTGTTTTTATTATCAATAAAATTATTTATTTTAGCAACTTGAATGTTCTGTGAAATGAAGATTTTTAGGAATTATTCGTGTTAAAAAAACTATATGAAACTCAACAAATCCTTAGCAGGCTTGATTCTCCTTATGGTCTCTTTTTCGACCTTAGCCCAGCAAGACAAATTGATTACTCATTTCATAGAAGATAAAATGAGCATCAATCCTGGTAAAACAGGTCTAGGCCTATACAATTCAATTTGTGCTACATCAATATACAGGAATCAGTGGGATAAAGTTAATGGAGCTCCAAATTCTGCTGTACTTAATGTTGAGGCGGATCTAAGTCGATTTTTCCCTGGAGGAATTGGATTATCTCTTTACCATGATGCAATTGGTTTTGCAGTTCAAAACAATCTTGCAGTCAATTATTCTTATCCTATTACTATCGGTAATTTAGGAACGTTAGGCCTAGGAATTGGGGTTGGAATAATGAATTATGGTCTAAAACCAGAATGGGTACCACCTTCAACTGCGCAAGACCCAGATTTACCCGATGAATTTGCAGCAACAAATTTAGATTTGAATTTCGGAGCTTATTTTAATGGAAAGAATTTCTATGTGGGATTATCTTCTACACATTTAACCGAGTCTTTACTTGCTGATCAAGATGCTAGTGGTTTTGAACAATCATACCAAACAGCAAGACATTACTATATCATGGGTGGTAAGAAGTTTGCCAATATGTTTGGAGGTACCATAGATGCTCAAGTTTTGATGAGAACAGATTTAGTTAAATTCTCGGCAGATTTTAACGCAAGATATATTTATGATTTTGGAAACTCTAAAATGGGTTACGGAGGTTTAACCGTAAGAACTTCAGATGCTGTAGCACTAATGTTCGGTTACACTCCAATGTCTAATTTGACTGTTGGTTACTCCTATGATATTACAGTAAATAAGTTGTCGAGTATTTCTAGAGGATCGCATGAGATTTTCTTTAAATACTGCTACAATTTACCAGAACCACCGAAGCAAAGTGCTCGTCACCCTCGTTGGCTCTAAATTTTTATGTAACTATTTTATCAGTTTATACGTTATACCAAAACTTAAACCTGTAGCAAGTTGATTTGGATACGTTGAACCAAAAAATATAAAATGAAGAAGTTATTTTGTTTGATTGCTTTACTGACCTTCTTTTCCTCGTGTAGCGAGGTTGAGGGTAATTTGGTAGGTGTAAAAGGAAGAGACGTCTTTTATCCAGACGTATTAGGCCCAGGTAAACTTCCGATAGGAATGGTTTATGTTCCATCAGGTGCGTATCAGTCAGGAGAAGATGATGAAGACATCATGGGATTACATACTGCAAGAAAGAAAACCGTATCGGTTCAGTCTTTCTATATGGATGCTACCGAAATTTCAAATAATGAATACCGACAATTTGTTGATTGGGTTAGAGATTCTATCGCGAGAGAGAAGCTTTACAGAAGGAGTTATGGTGCAGATGCTGAGCAATGGGTTCAGATTCCAGATGATTTTTGGTTAATGATGGGTCCTTATGGCGAAATCTATGACGCAGGGTCAGATGTACAGGGTGGTAATACGCCATTCGAGTTGTTTATGGATTCAGCGAACAATGCTGCGATTGATAAATCAATGCTTTTGATAGGTTCTCCATTTATGAAAGGTGCTGAGGCTGCGGGTCCAAACAAGAAAGTATTTGGAAAGAATATGAAACTTGTTAATGGACTTGAAATCAAACCAAAAGATTTAAAAGGTGTTTTAGGAATCAAGAATTGGACGAATGAGGAAACCTTTGTTTTCCAGAATTACTCTAAGAATAGTGCATTTAAGGGTGATAAAACTGAGAAAAAAGGTTTTACAACGCAGCTTACGAAGAAGGCGAAAAAGTATCAACTTGGAAGACTTGAGGCAAGAAAGTACCTCACTTTAGATTGGGAAATGCCATTAGATTACCAGGATCCAGAAATTAATTTCTTACTCTCCGATATGTTCTACAGTGAGCAAGAACGCTTTTATAAAAAGAGAACCATTGATACGCGTCTTTTGTATTTCGATTATTATTGGATTGACTATAAAGAAGCAGCTCGAAGAGGTAAAGTAATTACAACATCAGTTGATTCTAGAAAAACTTTTTCCTATGATAGCTTAGGTAATCCAACATATCGTTCAGACGATTTATACAAAAGAAATAGAAGAGATCCGTTATCTAAGGACTATAAAAGAGATGATCTTCACCGTTCCACACTTTACACAATGGATCAAAATAGCAATAAGGTATGGGTAGATACCACCTTATATACAGATCAAGCGACTGAGGAAGGCGGAACAGAGATAATGGCCAATAAGTCAATATCTAACCCTGACAACCTATATGGTACTATTTTACAAAATCCTGGCCAAGACTTGGATATGGGATATTCAAACAGTAAAGGTGGGCACAATGCTATTCGTGGACATACGGATCGAAGTAGATTTATCATTAAAGAAAGAATTAATGTTTACCCTGATACGCTATGTTGGGTAAGAGACTTTACCTACGCATTCCATTCTCCTATGACAAAGAATTATTTCTGGCACAATGCCTACGATAATTACCCAGTGGTTGGAGTCACTTGGACACAAGCTAAGGCATTTTCAGTTTGGAGAACACAAATTTATCATAGCTGGCTAGAGGCGAATGGAGATTTATTTGTTAATGACTTCCGTTTACCTTTGGAGTCTGAGTGGGAAAGAGCTGCACGTGGAGATCTTGAGCAATCTCAGTTCCCATGGGGAGGTCCTTACATTAGAAATGCAAGTGGATGTTTCTTGGCAAACTTTAAGCCTATGCGGGGTAGATATTTTGAGGATGGAGGATTCCATACAGTGAAGGTTTATTCTTACAATCCAAATGGTTTTGGACTCTATTGTATGGCAGGAAACGTAGCAGAATGGTGTTCAACAGCATTTGATGAATCTCAATACGAATTTGGTCATGATATGAACTCTGATTATGAGTATGAGGCTAAAGATGGAGACCATCCAGTGAAAAAACGTAAGGTTATTCGAGGTGGTTCATGGAAGGATATAGGATATTACCTAAATAATTCAACAAGAACATTCGAATATCAGGATACTGCAAAATCCTACATCGGATTCCGTAATGTGATGACGCACATGGGTAGAGGTGGTAAAGATCTAGACCTAGAAAACGGAGAAGAGATTCAAAGCGATATACAACTTAAATAAACCAAAAACAGTTAATAAAAATCAAATCTATGAGTGGACACGGAACTAGCTTTTTCGAAAGCAAGACTTGGAAGAATATTATGAAATACGTATACGGCCTTGGTGCAGCGGTCGTAATTATGGGAGCCTTATTTAAAATTATGCACTGGCCGGGAGCGTCGCTAATGCTTATTGTCGGTCTTAGTACTGAGGCTGTAATTTTTATCATGTCGGTATTAGAACCTGTTCACTTAGATGCAGATTGGTCGAGAGTATTCCCTGAATTATCAAACGCTGAAGGAGAGGGAGTTGACGAAATAGAGGGTGTAGGATTATATGATTTGATTAAATCTGGTAATGATGAGCCAGGTTCTCAAGCTGACAAGCTTGCTGAAAAGCTTGGCGACGCAGGTATTGATAACGTGCTTATAGGAAGATTGAAAGATGGTATGTCGAATTTAGCTGACAATGCATCGTCACTTGGTTCTATGGCATCAGCAACTGGTGCTACCGATCAATATGTTACGAGTCTTCAAAATGCATCGACAAGCTTAGACAACCTTGCTGATCAATATAAGGAGTCAGCAACTTCAATAGCAGCTATTTCGGGAGAAGGAAATAATTTCGGTCCAGAAATGGAACGATTAAGCTCCAATATTGCAGCTTTAAATAGTACTTATGAGCTTCAGTTGAAGAGTTCACAGGATTATATCTCAAGTGCAGGACAGCTTCAAGAGCTTCAGGAAAGTATTAAATCAGTTATGTCCGATTTAGCAGCTTCAGCTGGAGATACTCAGATTTATAGAGAGAACATGGCGACATTATCTCAAAATCTAGGTGATTTGAATAATGTATATGGCAACATGCTTAAGGCAATGAAGTCGTAATCTTTAATTTATAAATTAAGAACGATAGAACATGGCAGGAGGCAAGGAAACCCCAAGACAAAAAATGATCGGTATGATGTATCTGGTACTCACCGCCTTATTGGCGTTGAACGTATCTAAATCCATACTTGATGCATTTATTAATATTGAAGCAAATGTTGCTGCAGGTAATGTTACCGAGGTGCAGCGTGGTGATGAAAAGAAATCAGATGTAGCCAGTAAGCAAACCAATGATGAAGGCGGTGAGAATAAAACCGCTGTTTCTATATATAAGGTTATGCAGGATATTGATAAGGCCGCTGCTGACAAAATCCAGTTGATAGACAGAGTAAAATTGTTAATTTTTCAGAGCATTGGTGAAGATTTGAGTCCATCAGCTGAACTACCAATTGTGCTCAAGGATAGAGCTACTTTTAAGTTGGACTATGCCAATATTACGAAACCTGGATTGACTGCAAATAGTGAACCGTGTAAACCACTTACGACAAACCTCAATCATGTGCAGAAAAAGGATGCCTATGATGAGCAAATGCTTATAATGGGAATTAATGAGTCTATTCAAACACCCAAAAAAGATGCTCCCGGATTTGCGGTTTGGCCTGCAATGCAGAAATTTCGAAAAGAAATTTGTGATTTAATTGTGGATGCTTCGACGGCTATCGATGAAGATGGGAAGAAGTATTCTTTTAAAGATCCTAAAATCTCTAAGTTTAAAGATTTGAAAGATCTAGATAAGCAATTGTCAAAAGCTT
>CESZ01042249.1_pt1 | contig 10554 bp, 6 predicted proteins | sample 531081 | NCBI WGS metagenome assembly CESZ01 (sample SAMEA2621260, study PRJEB7988) | marine metagenome | biome: marine biome (ENVO:00000447); feature: surface water layer (ENVO:00002042); material: "saline water (ENVO:00002010), including plankton (ENVO:xxxxxxxx)" | depth 5 m | reverse complement strand
GTTAAAACAACCATTCCTTTTCATCAGCAACTATTAGAAGATGAGAAATTTCTTGAAGGAGATTTTACCACTAAATTCATGGATGATTTTGAAATTAGGTAGCTTAACTTAAAGTTATTTTTTCAAGAATTTCAACTGCATTTTCAATGTTGTTTACCCCATCATAGGTGAAAAGTAATTGATTGTTTTTTTCCTTTAATTGGATTTTAGACTTTTGTTGTTGAACATAGTTCAATACACTCGAAAATTGCTTTGAATTAAAATAGCTTTCATTATTTGAAATAAATTTTCCAACCAACTTATTGTTTTTAATAATGATTTTTTCAAAGCCTATTTTTTTAGCTAAATTTCTTAACGGAATGGTTTTAATTAATTCTTTGGTTTGATTTGGTATAGCACCAAACCTGTCCTTTAGTTCTTCATTATATTTTGAAATTTCTTCCGAAGATTTAAGCTGATCTAACTTTTTATAAAGAGAAAGTCTTTCTTCAATTTCATTTACATAATCATCAGGTATCACCAAAGAGAAGTCAGTTTCTAAGGTGCAATCCTGAACAAATTCTTTTTCTAATAACTCCTCTTTAAAAATATCTTTAAACTCATTTTCTTTTAATTCAAGAATTGCCTCATCTAAGATTTTTTGATAAGTTTCAAATCCTACATCATTAATAAAACCACTTTGATTTGCTCCAAGTAAATCTCCAGCTCCTCTGATGTCCAGATCTCTCATGGCAATATTAAATCCACTTCCCAACTCAGAAAACTGCTCAATGGCATGTAATCTTTTTCTAGCTTCTGTAGATATATGTTGTGGTGGTGGAGTAAATAAATAGGCAAATGCTTTTTTATTTGATCTACCTACTCTCCCTCTTAATTGATGTAAATCGCTAAGACCAAAATGATTCGCATTATTTATGATTATTGTATTAGCATTTGGAATATCAATACCAGATTCCACTATCGTAGTTGCAACAAGTACATCATATCTAGCATCCATAAAATCTAAAATCACGGCCTCTAATTTTTTACCCTCCATTTGACCATGACCAACTGCAACTCTTGCATGAGGACATAAGCGTTCAATCATAGATGCAACTTCATTAATATTCTGCACTCTATTATGAATAAAAAACACTTGTCCTAAACGATCCAATTCATAACTAATAGCATCTCTTATGGTATCCTCAGTAAATGCCTGAACAATTGTTTCAACAGGAAATCTATTTGGTGGAGGTGTATTAATGATAGAGAGATCTCTAGCACTCATTAAGCTGAACTGCAATGTTCTAGGAATGGGAGTAGCTGTAAGTGTTAAGGTATCTACATTTATTTTAAGGTTTTTTAATTGATCTTTAACTCCTACACCAAATTTTTGCTCTTCATCAATAATCAATAAGCCTAAGTCTTGAAATTGAACGTCTTTACTAATTAGTCTATGGGTGCCAATAACAATATCAACCTTTCCTTCCTTTAGTTTTTGAATAGTCTCTTTTGCTTTTTTTGTGCTTTTAAATCTATTAAGATAGTCAATATTACAGGGGAAATTTTTTAATCGCTCGCTAAAAGTTTTGTAATGTTGAAACACTAATACAGTAGTTGGAACCAATACCGCAACCTGCTTATTATCAGCTACTGCTTTAAACGCTGCTCTTATTGCAATTTCAGTTTTACCAAAACCAACATCTCCACAAATTAATCTATCCATTGGACTTTTACTTTCCATGTCTTTTTTGACATCTACTGTAGCTTTAAGTTGATCAGGTGTATCTTCATACATGAAAGATGCTTCAAGTTCATTCTGTAAATAAGTATCTAACTGAAAGCTAAAACCCTTTTGCATCTTTCTTTTAGCATATAATTTAATTAGATCATATGCCACTTCTTTTATTTTCTTTTTGGCCTTTTGTTTAGCCATCGCCCAAGCTCCTGACCCTAATTTATTTAGTACTGGTGCTGTTCCTTCTTTATTAGCATACTTGCTAATTCTATGTAAACTATGAATACTTACATAGAGTATATCACCTCCTTTATAAATCAATCGAATTGCCTCCTGTGTTTTACCTTGAACATCTATTTTTTCTAAACCTGAAAACTCTCCAATACCATGATCAATATGAACTACGAAATCTCCTTTATTAAGGTTATAAACTTCTTTGAGTGTAAATGACTGTTTTGCTTTCTTTATTGTTTTTTTAATGTTGAACCTATGGTATCGTTCAAAAATTTGATGGTCTGTAAAAACAAGTTTTTTGTTCTTATTATCAATAAACCCCTCATGAATCCCAAGTTTTACAAAAGTGCTTAAGTCTTCTTGATCTAATTCATTAAAAATACTTTTGAGACGATTTAATTGTGAATCTTGCTCAGCACAAATGAAAATTTTGAAACCATTTTCCTTCCAATTAACTAGTTGTTGAACCAAAAAATTAAAATTCTTATTGAATGTTGGCTGTGGTATAGTATTGAAATCTACCTGATTTGAAAATCTAACTAGGTTTCCTGATTCAATAGTAACAAATTCATTAATTTTTTCTTTAAAATCTGATGGAGCTAAATACATCTCAATTGGAAGTAAAGCATTTGTCTTGTCTGAGATTTTTTGATATACTTCATTTGCCGTATTAAATCCTTTATTCATTTTTTCCTCAGCAACATCTAATTCTTCGCCCCAGACATATAATTGTTTCGGTAAATGATCTAGAAAAGAAATTCTATTGGTAGCAATAAGTTGATCATTAATATTAGGAATGATTTTTACTCTTTGGTGGGTCTTAATAGAAAGTTGGTTTTCTGGGTTGAAATCTCTTAAAGATTCAATAATGTCTCCAAAAAATTCAATCCTAAAAGGATATTCATTTCCAAAAGAATAAATATCTAATATTCCGCCTCTAATAGCAAACTGACCTGGTTCATAAACATAATCTACTTTATCAAACTGTAATTCAATTAATAAGTCATTAAGAAAATCTAAGTCAACTTCCTCTTCTTTATTTAAAACTATACTTTGTTTTTTCAAAGTTGACCTATCTATCACTTTTTCTACAATAGCTTCAGGATAAGTAACTATAATGACTTTTTTCCTTTGCTTTTCTAGTGCATTAATTACTTCCGTTCTTTGTAACACACTAGTTGGATCCGCTTCCATAATTTGATATGGTCTTCTATAGGATGCAGGATAAAATAAAATTGTCGTACCTCTTTGCTGTTGAATAATATTCTCTAAATCATTGAGAAGATATAATGCTTGCTCTTTATCAGGTTGAATAAATAAATGAAATCCTTGAATTTTTTCAATTACAGCAAAAGCTGTTAATGCATATAATGAGCCTGAAACACTTCTTAAAGAAACATCATCTTTTGACTTTAGAAAAGATGTGATTTGAGCTACAGATTTCTCTTCAAAAAACTGACTTCTAAAAGTATCAAGTTGCACTTTCCATCAATTGTTCTAATTGATCAACCATATTTTTTGATCCAATAAAAAATGGAACTCTTTGATGAAGATCATTAGGCATAATATCCATAATTCTACCATTTTCTGAAATGGCCCTACCTCCTGCTTGCTCTATTATAAATGCCAATGGTGAACATTCGTAGGTTAACCTAAGCTTCCCGTTTGGTGCACTTTCCGTTGAAGGATACATGTAAATACCCCCTTTAATTAAGTTTCTGTGAAAATCAGCTACAAGAGATCCAATATACCTAGAAGAATAAGGCTTTTTAATTCCATTATTTTCTGAAGACTGGCAATAAGATATATAATCCTTAACGGGCTGTTTAAAAGACGATAAGTTACCCTCATTTACAGAATAAATAGCTCCTTTCTCAGGGATTTTCATTTCAGGATGAGAAAGAAAAAAAACGCCAATCCCTGGATCAAAAGTAAATCCATTTACACCATTTCCAGTAGTATAAACCAACATAGTAGATGAACCGTAAATTAAATATCCAGCGGCTACTTGTTCGGCTCCTTTCTGCAGAAAATCTTCTAATTGTACTGGGTCACCTTTGGACGTTTTCCTTCTAAAAACACTAAAAATGGTCCCCACTGAAACATTAACATCTATATTAGAAGAACCATCTAGAGGATCAATTAAAACAATATATTTTGCTTCATCATTAACCCTGTCATCAAAAGCAATGTAGGAATCATTTTCTTCTGAAGCAACACCGCATATTACTCCTCTAGCTGAAAGCGCATTAATGAAAGTATCGTTAGCAAAAACATCTAATTTTTGTTGATCTTCTCCCTGAATATTTTCAGCTCCTGAAGATCCTAAAATTTCTTTAGCTAAGCCGGCTTTATTTATGTGGTGACTAACTATTTTAGATGCCAATTTTATGGCACTTAATATTTTTGACAACTCTCCAGAAGATCCTGGAAAGGTGTTTTGTGTTTCAACTATAAATTCGCCTACAGTAACACTTTTCATGATTGCCTCAAATATCAAGCAATAAGTTAAGATAATTTAACATCTAACTAAAAAATAACGCTCAATTTTTGAATTTAGAATAATGTTTCAAAAAAATTCTTTAACAAAAATTTTATTTTGTTTAATATTTTATAATATTGTTTAAACAAAATAACTAATTAAATTTTAATTAATTAGTTAGAAGTTTGCCTTAGTGTATTTTTTACACTATAATTGTTAACCTTTACTTAAATATTAAAACAAAATTAATGAATACACCTAAAAAAAGATCACTAAATGAATTAAGACAGACAAAAGATTCCCATTACATTGTTCCAAGAACAAATAACAACACCAATCTAAAAAAACTATTTGAAGATTATTTTCAAAACAACAATGAAAACTTAAATGCTGATAACATTGATAGTTTCATTAATCATTTGTATTCAAACGGTTACAAATTCAGAATTACGGGGACTTGAAAAATATTGGAAGTAAGTTAAATTTTATTGTACTTGCTTTAGTAGTTGGAGTTATACTATTAGTTAACATAGATTATGATGTTACTCCAAATCAAAATTTACCCATTGATTCAGGTGATACAGCATGGATGATCGTTGCTTGTGCTTTTGTATTACTTATGACTCCCGGACTAGCTTTTTTTTACGGTGGCATGGTCAATATCAAAAATATTATTTCAACCATGCTACAAAGTTTTGTAGCGCTAGGTGTGATTAGCGTAATATGGATTCTTTTAGGCTTTAGCCTTTCTTTTGGAGATAGTATCTATGGTGTAATTGGAAATCCTTTCACCTACTTTAATTTCAAAGGAGTTACGCTAGCACCTAATGAAGATTTTGGCGCAACCATACCCTTCTTATTATTTGCCTTTTTTCAACTAAAATTTGCCATTATTACACCAGCCATTATTTCTGGAAGTTTCGCAGAGCGAATTCGATTTAGAAGCTACATACTATACATGCTATTATTTACACTCTTTATATATTCTCCTTTAGCTCATATGACCTGGCACCCAGATGGATTATTCAGAAAATGGGGAGTGTTAGATTTTGCTGGTGGAACAGTTGTGCACATGTCTGCTGGCCTTGCTGCATTATCTGGAGCTATATATTTAGGAAAAAGAAAAAAAATTGAAGAAAAACCAGCCAACATCCCATTTGTTATTCTAGGTACTGGATTGTTATGGTTTGGTTGGTTTGGATTCAATGCGGGATCTGCATTAGGAGCTAACTTTGATGCAGTTATAGCCTTTGCCAATACCAACTTAGCTTCTGCAACTAGCATGATAACTTGGATATTTTATGATCGTTTTTTTGGAAGAAAAATGTCTGCTATTGGAGCATGTATAGGTGCTATTGTCGGTTTAGTTGCCATAACCCCAGCAGCTGGATTTGTGACTATTGGGCAAAGTGTATTTATTGGTTTTATTGCTGCAATTATAAGTAATGTAGCAATCCGTATAACTAAGAAAACAAACATAGATGATACTTTAGATGTTTTTCCAAGTCATGGTGTGGGTGGTATTGTTGGAATGATACTTACCTCTGTTTTCGCAAAAGATGTTGGACTAATATATGGAACTTATGATGTTTTTAGTGCTCACCTTCTTGCAGTTGTGATAGTTGTTGTTTTCACTTTTACAACTAGCTACTTGTTATACAAATTAGTTGACTTAATCATGAATATAAGAGTAAGGGAAGACCAAGAAGAAAGAGGCTTAGACGACTCTCAACATGGAGAATTATTTGCATAGATTTTATTTAAATCCTTTATTGTATTAGTTTTAAATCTTGAAAAGATTTATGAAAGTTTACAAATTTGGTGGAGCATCAGTTAAAAATGCAGATGCTATTAAAAACCTATTTTCTATAGTTCAAAAAGAAAAAAGTGAACTAATCATTGTGGTATCTGCTATGGACAAAACCACCAACAATCTAGAATTAGTATGGGAATATCAACTAAACGGAAATAAAGAGAAAGCACTTGAAAAAATTGCAGAAATAAATACTTTTCACACTAGTGTCGTAAATGATTTAAGTATAGAAAATGATGGTAATTTAATTCAACGAATCAATTCATTTACAGAAAAATTAAAGAGTTACATAAATTCATCTATTAATGATAATAAAGCATTTTCCTATGACCAAATAGTTAGCTATGGAGAACTCTTGTCAACAACAATAATATCTTATTATTTAAACCATAAAAAATTAGAAAATACATGGGTTGATGCTAGAGAATTAATCAAAACAACAAATCATCACCAAGAGGCAAGGGTAAACTGGGAAAAGTCCAAAAATCAAATCAATAAGCATATCAATAGGAATAGTAAAACTTATATTACACAAGGTTTTATTGGAGCTACAGATGATGGGATAACAACTACATTAGGCAGAGAAGGAAGTGACTACTCTGCAGCAATTTTAGCATGGTCAAAAGAAGCGGAAGAAGTCATTATTTGGAAAGATGTTTCTGGATTGTTAAATGCTGATCCTAAACTTTTTAAAGAAACTGAACAACTATACAAAATTTCATTTAAAGAAGCTATAGAACTATCCTATTTAGGCGCTTCTGTTATTCACCCAAAAACCATTAAACCACTCCAAAACAAGGGAATCCCACTTAGTATACGATCTTTCTTAAATGATTCACAAAAAGGAAGCGTAATAAGCAATAATGGAGAAAACGACAGAGATGTTCCATCATTTATTTTTAAACCAAACCAATTACTGTTATCCATTACAACAAAAGATTTTTCTTTCATTTTTGAAGATCATATTAGCGACCTATTTCAACTTTTTGCAAGCTATGGCTTAAAAGTACATTTGATGCAAAATTCTGCATTAAGTTTTTCTGTTTGTGGTATAATAAAAGCAGCTATGCTTAATCAATTAATTGAAAAATTAAGTGAGAATTACATTGTAAGATATAATGAGCGTGTCGACTTATTATCAATAAGATACTATAAAAACTTTGACCTACCAGAAATTGTTAAAAACCAAGAAGTGTTGATACAACAAAGAAGTAGATCTACTATTAGATATGTTTTTAAAAAATATTAACTTATTTTGAATGTCACAAGCACTTTAATTGATTAGCTCATGAAAATATCACACACACCTATTTTTGCTTTTTTGCTTCTTTTTATAAGCTATGGATGCAACAATAAAAATGAAGAAGTTAACAATCAACAAAATAGTGAAGCCGAAGTGCTTTCTCCTGATCCTACTCACGGATTGAGACCAGTAGATTTATCTGATCACGAATTGGATATTCATATTTTTGTTCCTGAACAATTTTATGATGATGAAAATGGATATCCCAGATTTGTTCAGCCTATTATTGCACATAATTTAGGGGAAGCAAAATGGGAAATCACTTTACCTGGAAGAAGTAAATGGCATCTTGTTATTGAAGAAACCATGCATGATAGTGTGACTGTAAATGACGAAATTGAAAGATTAAATAACTATGCCTTTTTTTCCTATAATTTTATGGAACAAAATGATTCTACTTTAGTTTATGCCAAGAATTTAAAAGCAGAAAAAACAACCTTAGACTCTTTGGAATCTCTTAAAAATGCTTACTACCATTTTTATTGTCTAAGGAAAATTAATGGATACAATCTATCATTTCAAAGTTTTGAAATGAGTGATTTTAGAAAGTTAACCATAGATCAAATGTTAACTAGTGCTAAATATTCTTACTAAATTCAAAAAAAATTACTAGCCTGAAAAAAGCGTTTTCAATTCAAATTGACAGGTGCTTATGTCATTGTGATTTTTTTTAACAAATATTAATTTTTTGAAATTTTTATGTACTTTGTGTAAAAATTACAATAATTAATCCCTTTTGTTATGAGATTTTTTCTTGCTTCATGCTTAACCTTATTCTCTTTCGTTATTTTTTCACAAACTGCTATTATTAGTGGTAAAATAATTGATGATGCTACTGATTTAGGTGTTCCATTTGCAACTATCCAAGTCAAGGACACGGATAAAGGAACTACTGCTGATATTGAAGGTAATTTTAATATTTCTGCTGAAAAAAATCAGGTTTTGATCGTAAGAATGGTTGGATATATTGACCAAGAATTTCTAGTCAATAACAGCGCCACTCTTAATGTTAGAATGAAAAATGAACTCTTAAAAGAATTAGTTGTGGTGGGATATGGAACGCAAGAATCTGAAGATATTACTGGTTCAATTGTTAAAGTAGAATCTGATCAAATTATGCAAACAGCTGTGGCTGGTGCCGCTGATGCCCTTCAAGGTAGAGCTGCAGGTGTTGAGGTCGTTAATAATAATGGCGCTCCAGGAAGTAATACTGAGGTTAGAATTAGAGGTCTTGGATCAATTAATGGTTCTCCAGTTTTGTACATAGTTGATGGGTTACCTTTAGACGGTCCTGCTGTAAATGCTGTGGCGCCACAGGACATAGAATCAATTGATATTCTTAAAGATGCATCTGCCGCATCCATCTATGGTGCAAGAGCTGCTGGAGGTGTAATTTTAATTACAACAAAAAGAGGAAAAAAGGGTAAGCCAAAAGTTACGTTCGATACTTATTACGGTTTTCAGTCTTTAATCAAAAAGATGGACATGATGAATGCAGAGCAGTATGCAAGAGCTAATAATTATGTTGATTCTGTTAGACAAACAACTCCTGATTCTGATTTCACTAATCCCTCTTCGTTAGGTACTGGAACAGACTGGCAAGACTTACTTTTTCCTGGTGGAGCTATTTACAATGCCCACGTTTCTGTTTCTGGAGGTGCTGAGAAATCTACCTACGCAATATCTTTAGATTACTTTGATGAAAAAGGGGTAATACCTACTTCTTTCTTTAAAAGATATTCTTTAAGAAATAACTTAGACTTTGAATTGTCTAAACACATCAAAGTAGGAACAAGTTTAGCCATTACCAGAGATGGTGGTAAAGGAGTGTCTTTTAATGGAGATCGACCTGAAAATAACATGTTATTAGCTGCCATGTCTCTTGACCCAACTATCAGTGCAATTAGGCCTTATTCTACTATACCAGATACCTTGACACTAGTGCCTGAAGATCATGAATTTTATAACCCAAATGACTCTGTTGCCTGGAATAATACGCCAAGAGGCAATACACCCAACCCATTAGCTCAATTATATAGAAATAGAACTAAATACGGAATGACATGGTATGATAAAATCTTGACCAATAACTATATTGAAATTAAGCCTGTAGAATGGTTAAGTATTAAAAGCATTATCGGTTGTGACTACACTAGCGGAAATGGTTGGTGGTATAATCCAATATTTTATATAGATGCCACAGATCAAAATCAAATTGACGAATTTGGATATAATACCAACAGATACTTTTCATGGAACTGGGAAAATACCATTGAGTTTAAAAAATCCTTTGGCAAAAACCATGTCAAGTTACTAGGGGGAACATCTGCATATGACTGGAACCAAAACAGTTTTGGTTTTAGCAAAAAGTACCTGGGTGGATCTGTAAACAATGAAACTCCACCAAACATGTTGATAGGCTCAACTGGAGATATTTCTTATGCTAATAATGAGGGCTGGAACTCATTTTCATACAGAAGATATGCTTCCGTTTTTGGAAGGTTAAATTATGAATATAATGACAAGTACTTTTTAACTGCTACGCTTAGAAGAGATGGTTCCTCAAGGTTTGGATCAGCTTATAAATTTGGTGTATTTCCTGGTTTTTCAGGCGGTTGGAAAATACATAAAGAAGACTTTTTTAAAAATGTTAAAAATGTCAGTTTCCTTAAATTGAGAGGTGGCTATGGTGAATTAGGGAATAGTGAACCCGCGGGAGATTTTGCTTTCAATGGAACAACGTCTATAAATAGTGCTAATGTTATTTTTGGTCCTGACGGTACAGTTGACCAGATTTCTGGTTCTACTGTTGATTTTTTTCCAAATCCCAATCTAAGATGGGAAACAATTGGAATGACTAACATTGCGCTAGATGCCGGATTCCTCAATAACAAACTTTGGGTAACTACAGAGTATTATATTAAAACAACTTCGGACATGATTATGGATAACAATACACTGCTTAATGCTTGGGGTGTTGGTGGAGCTGCCAGAGTTAATATTGG
>CESZ01006279.1_pt1 | contig 10561 bp, 12 predicted proteins | sample 531081 | NCBI WGS metagenome assembly CESZ01 (sample SAMEA2621260, study PRJEB7988) | marine metagenome | biome: marine biome (ENVO:00000447); feature: surface water layer (ENVO:00002042); material: "saline water (ENVO:00002010), including plankton (ENVO:xxxxxxxx)" | depth 5 m | reverse complement strand
CAGTAGAGACTCCAATTCCACCGTGTCCACCTCTGTGGCCACCACCGCGACTACCACCGTGACCACTCCGATGACCACCACCGTGACCACTCCGATGACCACCACCGTGACCACTGCGATGACCACCACCGTGACCACCACCGTGACCACTGCGATGACCACTGCGATGACCACTTGTGGTAACCATAGCAGGAACAGCAATTCCACCGATCACACTCGGTGGAACAACCACTTGAACAACTTGAGGAGCTGTTCCAACACGAACTACCTTGATTGGTCCGACATAGAAGGTCCTCGTCACTGAGCTTCCAGTATCATTCAAAGTAACCATGTTAAATCCCGCTTGATGGGCCAGATGTGCCGCATGTGCATTTTCTTCTCCCTCTCCTACACTCGCACCAACTTGTGACCTCACTGCATCAATATTCAAAACAAAAACACTAGCAATAGAATTTTTCCCTGGGCAGGGGGATATACGGCTCATCACACCGCATACCACTACCGTCTTTTAGTACTGTAACAGTTACTCCTTCAAGAGAGGTCGTTACTTTAAGCGAATTCAATAAGAACCACACTTAGGGTGTACTCGGGGACTATCCCGCTAGTGAACGATTCTAAGCCGCCCTTACCAGAAACACCTTAACACAGACATTGTCCTGTACCCTCACTGCTGCCGCATATATTGAGTAGGTATAAATAATCTGTGCACCGTTATGCAGTTTTGTAACTATGCTAATCCGATGGCCTCGTTCGCACTTCGTTACTCCACTGACGCTAACAGCTAGGCTTTCGCCCAAAGCTTTTTTTCTTTGTGGACCTAATATAGAATTAATTTTTCAATTTTTATTATGATAAATACAATTTAAAAAAATTGAAAATTAAACAGATATGCTATATTTCCAATTATTATGTCTTTAATCAAAGAAGTAGAAGAAAGTAAAGATTGTACCCTTGATGCTAAGTTTGAAGAAGATTCATTAAAAATGAGAAATTCTAGAACTTGGTTAGTAAATAAAGCATGTGAAAGAATAAATGAACTTTGCATTATGAATATCAAGTCAGAAAAAGATAAAAAGAAAATGCTACCAGATGAAATTACATTCAAATGGTTTAATGTTAAAACTGACTTAATGAAATTTATTGATGTTTTAGATAATGATAATAATTATAACAAAGATAATTCACCTATGAATTATTCATTTGATACAATTTATAATGGTGGTTTTGGAACATCAAAAGGTAAGATTAATAGATCTAGGTTAAGACAAGCTGGAATTAAAAACCCATTTGTATTAGATGTCAAAAGAGAAATGGCAGACAAATGTGTTAAAGTATGGGATGTTTCAGATAAAAAGGTCTCAAATAAAAATGTTTGGGAAATAACTATTTTTATTAATGAAATAAAAAAAATAAAAGATAAATCAAAAACTGAACTTAATACAGAAGAAAATAATGAATCAATTGAAGATAACTAAATAAAATATCTTCAGATATGGATGTTACAAATTCAATAAAAAAATTAATTTATTTATTAAAATAAAATTTAATACCATTTAATACTTAATTCCGTTTTCATCTAATAATTTCATAATAGGTTTTAATTCCTCTTTATAATTATGCCATTTATTACTTGATGTTTTATATATGGGTTGTTTTACTTGATAACTACTCGAAGTGTATGCATTTCTTTTATTTTTATAAAAATTAAAAAATTTATCAGACCAATTAAGTTCTAGATATTCAACCAGTTCTGAAATATATTTTTTCGGTTCATTTACTATTTTATCATAATAACAATCATATATATGACCAGGATACATATCTTTCCAGGTGTTTGTAAGATCATTCCAATATAAATAATATTTTAATATATCTTCTAAATCAGCTGAATTATATCTTGAATAAAATTCAATATTTGTGGTATACATTGACAATATATTATCAAGACAATTACGGTTCATATTAATAATTTTACAACCTGGAAAATATTTTATTAATAGAGGTATTTGTTCAAAATTTGATAAATTTTTATCAATTAGATAACTAAAATTCATTAAATTTTTAAAGTATACATCTAAATTTTTCAGCTTAACAACTTCAAAAATAGCATTAGATTCACCCAAAGTTTTTGAATTATCAATACATCCTAAAATGGACTCGACCAAGGTAGAACCTGATCTAGGAATTCCAATTATAAATATAACTTTAGGATAGTCTTTTTTTGGCGAGTTTGCATCAATTATAAAATTATTTTTTAGAAGAATATTTTTAATATTTTTATAATCTGGAAGTTTTTTATACATTGAATAAAATTGCTTTGTATTATAAGTGTTACCTTTTCTGTAATATTCAAAACTTAATTTATAATTTTTTAATTCTACTTCTGATTTTGCAAGGCAAAAATATAAACGGCCTACATCAATAGAACTATTAATATTTTTTAAAATATCATTTAAGTTTATTTTATAATATTGAATTAATTTACTATATTCTTCATTTTTGGTCACATTGTTATACATACTAAGTATTTCAAGAGCATTTATTTTATTCTTATCTAATTTTAAAGTTTTAAATAAATATTCATTGGCTTTATTGTAATTACCTATACTTTCATAACGTATCCCAAAACTAACATAAACATCTAAAATATCAAAACTTAAATCATTAAAAATATTTATATTTTTATTATATAAATCTTCTAATTTAGATAAATAAAGCAATGATTCATCAATATTATTATTACCAAATTGTGTTGATATTATAAAATAGCACTTTAAAACATTTTCATTAATTTCTATTGATTTTTTAAAATATTCATAAGCTTCATTATAAATATTTTTCTTATGTTTTAAAACTCCTAAGTTAAAATATAATTTGTTAATGTAACATTCTTTTTTTTTATTATAAACTAATAATAAATATCTTTCTGCTTCGTCTAAATTATTTTTATTTAATTCATCAATACCATTTTGATATAACTCTAACAATATTTTTTTTAATTTATCAGAGGACATAGTATATAAAATCTATTTATATTATTTTTTTTTTTACATTAAACTAAATATAAACATCTTATTAAAGTTGATGTTAATAGTTTAACTGAAGATGAATATTTAATGAAAAATTTGTTAATAAAATAACTTATTAAATATTTAAAATATTTAATAATTTAATGAGATTATTAATTTTAATTATGTTTTTTTTTTATGGTTCATCTAGTTGGAGGTTCCTCCCACTTAAAAAAAAAATAAATAGTAGATTACCTAAAAGTTTTATTTCTATTAGTCCATCAGGATTTTACGGTTTCTACACTTTAGGTATATCATCATTTATTAAGAATAATTATAATATAGAAAATTATAATTATTTGGGAGCATCATCAGGGTCATGGGGTTCTTTATTATCTTGTTATAAACATGATAATTTAAATTTAGTTAGTGATTTATTAAATCAAGATTTTTTAGAAAAATCTAAAAATGCATATTCTTTACAAAAAAGCATGTCTAAATATCTATTAGATAAATATGAAACAGAAGATTTTAATTTAGATAAATTACATATATCATTAAGCGAATACAATAGATTTAAATTATCAAACAAAGTTATAACTAATTTTACTTCATTAGAAGATGCAATAAATTGTTGTATTTCTAGCTCACATATTCCACTTATTACATCAAATAAATTAATTAATATTTATAGAGGAAAAATAGTTTTTGATGGAGGATTTACAAAATTTCCTCCAACTTCAATTAATAATACATTTATCATAACATCAAATTGTTTTAATTATGCTGATACTAAAAATGCTTTTTTAGGAATAATAACAAGAAATATATCATCAGATATAGCAATTAAACTTTTCAATATGGGATATTTTGATTCGAAAAAAAATAAAAAATATTTGGATAATTATTTTGACAAAGGAGATTATTTATTCTATATGGATTACTTTTAGCACTTTATTTAATTAAATTTAAAAATTAGTTACTTGAAAATAATAGCGGTACTTGATTTTTTTTATATTTAAAAATTTTATAGTATCATAAAAATTTAAAAAGGGGTAATTGTATTTATTTATGTAATACGAATACTATTCTTTAAGTTACTGTTTAATTAAAACTAATTAAACAATAATTTTTATAATAATTAAGTTATTTTATGAGCTCTAATGATAATGATAAAAAACATATTTCTTTAGTAGTTTGTGGTCATGTTGATGCTGGTAAATCAACAACAACTGGCCATTTAATTTTTAAACTGGGTGGCATTTCTTCAAGAGAAATGGATAAACTTCAAGCAGAAGCGGATGCTCAAGGTAAAAGCTCTTTTGCATTTGCGTATTATATGGATAGGAATAAACAAGAAAGAGAAAAAGGTATTACAATAGATTGTACAACAAAAGAATTTTATACAGATAGTTATCACTATACTATCGTTGATGCACCTGGTCATAGAGATTATATCAAAAATATGATCACTGGAGCTGGTTGTGCAGATATTGCTTTATTATTAGTACCAGCTGAATCTGGTGGTTTTGAAAAGGCAATTGCAAAAGGAGATCATAAAACTGGTGAAATTCAAGGTCAAACAAGACAGCATGCGCGTTTATTAGGATTATTGGGTGTTGAACAACTAATTGTAGGTATCAATAAGATGGATTCATGTGACTGGTCAGAAAGTAGATTTAATGAAATTAAAGAAGAAATTACAAAAATGATTCAACAAGCTGGATTTAAGCCTAAACGTGTACCTGTAATTCCATATTCAGGTTTCAAAGGAGAAAATCTAGTTGATAAAACTGATAAAATGTCATGGTATAAAGGGTGGGAAGCAAATATTTCCAAAGATGAAAAAATTACGGGATACACTTTATATGATGCTCTAGAAAAATTAGCTAGACCACCTAAAAGAAATACTGAAGGAAAAGTTCGTGTTCCAATTAATGGTATCTACAAAATTCCAGGTGTAGGGGATGTTATAACTGGAAGAGTAGAACAGGGCGTTATCAGACCAAACGATATAGTAGGAATTGCTCCTAGACATCACAAAGGTTTAAAAATATTCTCTATTGAAATGCATCATAAAACATGGCCGGAAGCAGGTCCTGGAGATAATGTGGGTTTGAATATTAAAGGTTTAGATAAGAAAAATATGCCTAAAGTAGGAGATGTTATTTACCTTGAAAAAGAAGGTGTATTAAAACCTGTTAAAAGTTTTAAAGCTCAAGTGGTAGTTCAAGAACATCCAGGTGAATTAAAAATTGGTTTTTCTCCTTTAATACATGTTCGAACTGGCAAATCGTCTTGTAGAATGAATAAAATATTTTGGAAAATGGGTAAAAAATCTGGTAATCAAAAAGTAGAAAATCCCCCTTTTGTTGAGCGAGGTGAAACTGCTGAAATTGAATTTGTACCAAAGCAACCATTATACCTTGATAGTTTTAGTAATTGTGCGGGTTTGGGAAGAATAGCAGTTATGGATTCTAACCAACTTGTTATGCTTGGCAAGGTACTTGAAGTTGAGTATCAAACTGATGATAAGAAAGCTATTTCATCTGCTTAAAAAATTGAATATAATTATAAAGAACATTATGTTCCTATTCATATGGCATATATAGCTATAAATGAAAAATATAATCTTTTTAATGTAACTGATAAATTTTTGATTTATGAGTTAGAACTAATAAATCAAAAATTAAAAGCGTATTTTCAGAATAAATCTTCTATTGAATCAATTAAAGAATTTACAAAAAGTGTAATTAGAAATTATTGGTTAGAATTTATAGAAAAAATAGTAAATTTCTTACCAAATATTGTTTTTAACCGATTAGATGATATTTACACTGCTAATCAAGCAATGAACGATTTGGTAGAACTTATTGCTCTAGAAGAGATTGCTATTTCTGATCCTGAAAATTGTAAAATAACTCAACAGGTATTACAAAATACAATGGCATTTAAAAGTGAATGTGATCGTCTTTTCATAATTATTAGAGATAGAATTGGATTTATTGGTCAAAATAATTCTGTAATTGAACAACATTAATTATTTTAATTTATATTTATTGAGAATACATTTAAGAATTCTAATCAACTTGTAATCCTTGGGAGTTTTAGAAGTAGAATATCATTCAGATTAATTGATTTAAATTTTTAACATTATCTATATTATATGTATAAGAAATATAATATAGAATATAATTTATCAGGAGGTTCTTCCTCTAATAATGTAAATGAAAATGTTTCTGAAAATTTTTTATATACTGATTCTTTGGATGTTTCAGGGTTATTAAGTGATATTAACCAAAAAAACTATGATGTTAAATATTACTATCCAGAAGACCAATGGCTAGAAGAAGTAAAAGAAGGTAACATATCAAATAGTTATCAAATTCCATTAGGTTTAGCTTGGGAAAAAATTAAATTATCTCAACAATTAAACTTTAAAATAGAAGATTATGAAAAGTTAATAACTTTTAATACTTATAAATTGACAAATTCAGATGATATTGGAAATAAAAAATTAATTATATTACCTGGATTTAGTAGTGATTCATTTGGATGGACTATATCTAGAATCAGTAAGTATCATCAAATTATATTTAATCAAGGATTTAAAGAAATTCATGTTTTTGATTTTACTGGTATAGGTGGTAGAAAAGATGATAAAACAATTCCTCAATTTAATATTCAATCAGATGTAATTAAAAAATTTCCTGACATAAGTAATATTGTAGATGTCGCATATATTCAAATTAGTAAATTTCTTACTGATAATATATTTGATCAACATATTAATTATTCTATTTTAGGAAGATCAGCTGGTGGAGGATTAGCTCTAAATATGGTTTTTAGTTGTGGTTTAGAACCAAATGGGTTAAATTTAGCTGCTCCAGGTATAGATTTTCAACAATTAGCACCAAAAATAGAACAATTTATGAACAAAAGCATACCAATTAGATTATGTTCTACAAATAATGATAAAAAAGTACCTTTACATCATAAAGATGGAAGTAATAATTTAGCTAATCAAATTATGAATTGTCAATTTATTGATTTTATTTTTTTTGTAAAATCAACTGTAACTAATGATGATGTTATAAATCATAGAATACAAGAAATACTTATTAAAAATTTAGTTTAAAATCAAACTTTGTAAATTTAAAAAATAAAAATTGAAAAATTTTTTCATATATACAGTTTATAATTTAATCTACATGAAAAACACAACATTCGCCCAAAACAAACAACCTTCAAAAGAAGAAAACAAGGTATGCTTAAATACAAAAAAGATGCCATATAATAAAAAATTAGTTGAAATTCTAAAACTTAATGATGGGAATAATAAATTTATTATTATTCCTGAACAATCAATTCGCTTTGAAGAAACAATTTCTAAAAGTTATCATTTTAAATGTTTCTCAAATTGGTTCAAATTTTTATCTCAAAAGGGAGAAAAAGATGTACCATTGCTATTTTCGCATTTTAAGATAGGTCATAAACAAATTTTAAATGACCAAACTTTAAGAGCAGAGTATATATATGATTTAATGATTAAAGATAAAAATTATGAATTAATTACAATGGATGGTCATGGTAGACTAATTTATTCATTAATATCATTTTTCCAACAAAATAAATCATTTGTTAGGTCCAAAAGAAAAATTCATCTAATTGATATAGATGAAAATACTAATAATTTTCATAAATTGATGTTTCCTTCTAGTATTTTTAAAAGAAATGTTAATATCCCAGAACCACAAGATATTTTAAAAGTAGAAAGTTTTGTCAAAAATGTAAAAATAAAAAAACCTTTGTTGTATCTAAATTTTTGTGGCATTGCATGCTGTGGAGATGAAAAAGATGATGGTAAAACAAAAGTTTTTAATTTTATAAGAAGTTGGTTAAATAACAATAATATAATTATAATTTCATTATCTTTAAGAAAAACAAAACTTAAACTTGAAGTAAATGGAAAAAAAACATTTTATGGAATGATTCAGGAATTTAATATAAAACAAATTTCTAGAAGATCCAATTTTTACACGTTTGAAATTTCTAAAAAAGAAATTTAAAATCTATCATAGAACAAATATATTGTTTACTTCTTTTAAATAAAAAAAATCAATAAATACACTTAAATTAATTTTTAAAATAGCTTTTAATTCTGTTTTTACATATATCATCTACTTCTTTATGATATCTTTTTAATAAATTATTTTCTTTATTATCAATAATATTGATTCTATAATTTATCCCACTCCTTGTTTTCCACATCCATTTTTTTATAGTTGATGTTTCAAGGTAAATATTTTTACTTTTGCATAAATTTAAAATATCATAAATGATAAGATGTGATACATGAAAATCCATTCCAATCGGTAAAGCATCTTCAAGTTTTAAAAGTATACCATCTATTTTTTTAAGCTTAACTTTTTTTTTTACTATATTATAATCTTCTATAACTCCAACAGCTTTTTTTAACATACTAATATCTCCTTTCATACCTCCATAGTTTATTCTAAGTAAAAGAGAATTATTAAAAATATTATCATTTGATATTAAATCTTTTGGTTCATTTAAACAGCTATAATTAAATTTACTTTTACATTTTGTAATTTTTTTTACACAACCTAACAACCATTCAACATCAGTAATTGTAAGTTTATATTTTTTAGAAATTGCTATCATAAACCATATTATAGTAGGTAAAAAAGACATTATATCAGAATCTTCTATCATTATAATAGATAGTCTCCTTATGAAATCATTTGGATCAAGTTTCAAATGTTCTAATGCTGAACTGATAGCTAATTTTTTATTTTGTCGTCTAACACATTTTTGAAGATGACTTTTAATAAAATGTTTATTACTCCAGTTAGAATCATGCATTTCAAATATTTTACTATTAATATTATTTCTAAGAACAATAAATACTTCATGATCAAAATAATGTTTTGGTTTTATCTGACAAATTAATTCATCAAATTTATTTAATTCAAAATTGTTATACCATTTTGATTTATAATTTTTTTTATCTAATAGTAATACATTTTTCATAAGTAATTATCAAATGTTTTAAAATATTTAATTTCAATATTTAATATAACAAAAAAATAATTTTATTTTCAAACCTTTATTAAAATTTAATATGACAAATAACTAAAAAAATAATAAGTAGTAATAATAGTATAAATAAAAATTTTAAAATAAAAAAAACAAACATATATCCCATTGTAATTTCATGAAATATCAAATTCGTTTCATATATATCATTATATATAATTACTGAATTTATTAATTCTATATCTATATTTATTATTTCATCATCAACTACTTTATATCTACAATTTGGACATATTTCTTTGTGAGAAATCCATTTTTTTATACAATTTATATGAAATTGTTTTTTACATTTAATACATTCTATTGCCGTTTCTTTATTATTTATCTTATTTAAACAAATTAAACAATCATCATCATAATCTTGACTTTCAACATAATTAAAAATAATATTCATTATTAAATTAGTTTAGAAGATTATTAGTTGTAACGAAACAAAAATATTGATTTAATTTCTTATAATTCAATTCAGCATAATAATATGTCTAATAAAAAAAGGAAGGTAAATTTTGAAGATGATATTAATATTGATATTATTGATGAAGATAACTATTTAGAAATTGATTTAGAAAAACATAATGAAAAATTAAATAAATTAAAACTTTATTATGAAAATGAAATAATTAAAATTAAAGAAAAAATAAGAAAAACTAATTTTTTAATTTCAAAAAAATGTATTCATGAAAATGAAAAACATGTCTGGATAACTGAAAGAGAACCATGTATGTATGGTGAAAAATATACTTATTGTAAAAATTGTAAGATAGATTATTATGATAGATATTATTTACATTAAAAAATTTTAATATTATTTATAATAATGGGTTCAGAAATATGTTACTTTTGTTTTGGATACTTTATAGGAAATTATTGTGGATATATATGTAAAAAAAATATTTCAATGGATAGGTCTAATAGAAGAATTGATTATTCACCTAATCAACCTGTAATTACTGCTAGCCAACCAGTAATTACTGCTAGTCAACCTCAAGTTGCTCAACCTTGTGTTAATAATCTTAATAATGAAATACCAGAAGCTCATACTATTGTAATTTAATAATTATAGATAGGTAAATAATAAAAATTGATTTAAAAAAAATTTACCTCATTTATTATTATATATGTTTTTTAATAAATTTATATTAAAGTTAACGAGTGACCTAATTGAAATAAGTATGTATAAAGTTCCTTTGTATTATTTTCCTTTTACTGTTTCTGCTTATTATGCTCCTAAAGAAACAATGATGTTAATGACTAGTATATGGTTATATAATTCGATTATTGAAAATGGTAAAAAAAAAAAATCATATGTTAATGATGAATCTGATGAAAACAGTCTAGATTATGATAATCTTGACGAAAATGATAATCTTGACGAAGATGATAATATTGACGAAAACGATAATCTTGACGAAAACGATAATCTTGACGAAAAC
>CESZ01110389.1_pt1 | contig 10576 bp, 10 predicted proteins | sample 531081 | NCBI WGS metagenome assembly CESZ01 (sample SAMEA2621260, study PRJEB7988) | marine metagenome | biome: marine biome (ENVO:00000447); feature: surface water layer (ENVO:00002042); material: "saline water (ENVO:00002010), including plankton (ENVO:xxxxxxxx)" | depth 5 m | reverse complement strand
ATTCTGAATATTATAGAGATATATTAAGAATGTTTAAGTTTTTACGTGGTATTTTTTCAAATGACATATCCATTGATTTGGGTACTGCAAATACATTAATTTACACCAAAGAAGATGGTGTTGTTCTAGATGAGCCATCAGTTGTTGCTATACAAGAACGTAATGGTCAAAAAACTGTGGTTGCGGTCGGCCATGATGCAAAGAAAATGTTGGGAAGAACTCCAGGAAAAATGGAGGCAATAAGACCTTTGAGAGATGGGGTAATTGCTGATTTTAATGTTACAGAAAAAATGTTGCAGCATTTCATTAAAAAGGTATCAAATAATTCGATACTATCTCCAAGTCCTAGAGTGCTTGTATGTGTTCCTTCAAAGGCAACTCAAGTTGAGAAAAGAGCCATACGTGAATCAGCACTGTCAGCTGGAGCGAGTGTAGTAAAACTAATAGAAGAACCAATTGCAGCTGCATTGGGTGCAGGAGTTGCTATAGATAAGCCTAGAGGAAGTATGGTAATAGATATTGGTGGTGGCACATCAGAAATCGCCATTCTATCTTTGAATGGAATAGTTTATTCTGAGTCTCTAAAGGTGGGGGGCGATAAATTTGATGAGGCCATTCAAACTTATGTTAGAAGAAAATTTGGTGTTGTTATCGGTGAATCCACTGCTGAATTAATTAAGTTGCAAGTTGGTTGTGCAACTTTAAATTGCAAAAAAGAATTTGAGCCATACGAATTTAGAGGAAGAAATCTTGCCGAGGGAATACCAGAGCTTGTTATTTTTCAAAAAGAAGACGGATTTAAAGCATTAGAAAACCAAACATCAGCAATAGTAAGATCAGTAAGAACTGCTCTTGAATTATCACCTCCTGAATTAGCTGCAGACATATCGCAAGATGGAATAGTGATTACAGGTGGAGGAGCACTACTTCATTGTCTTGATACACTTATTGAGCAAGCTACTGGGATTCCAGCAAGGATTGCTGATGACCCATTAACCTGTGTAGCCAGAGGTGGCGGTATTGCTCTTGGCCTAATGGATAAAGATTTCGATTTATTTGCCGAAGAGTAATGGCTAAAGAAATTCTTCCATTTCAGAAGAAATTAAGTCTTGCGTTTTTTTCATTTATTTTTGTAATTTTATTAGTTTACTTATCGCAAAACTTTGGGCTAAACGAAAAGTCACAGAGGCTTTTAATTAAGACTTTAAATGTTCCTGGACAATTTATATCCAGATTCTTAAATGAATATCAAGAATTTGAGAATCAAAAAATAGCCCAACTTGAAGAAGAAATCCTTAATTTGCGAAATCAAATATATGAAAATGAACTTGAATTAAAATCATTAGAAAATTCACGACCTTATAACAACTTTGATATAAGTTTAAGAGGAAGTTCCGAAACCTTTATCAGTTCATTCGATCAAATAAATTTTACATGCTGCAATAAACATAGAGTTTACATTAATAATCCAAATAATATGGAAAATGGTATCTATGCAATTTCTCAGGGTAACTTTGCCTTAGGGAAAACAAAAAATATTTCAAAGCGTGAAATGGAAGTCAGACTATTAAGTGATCCAGAGGAGTATATTTCAATTAAAAATACGACAGGGTTTTTTTGTATAGCTAAAGGAACTGGAAAAGGTAGGCTTATAAGCTGCTTAAATGAATCAAAAGCCGAGAGCTACCAATTAGGTGATACCTTTTTTACTACTGGCTTTGATGGAATTTACCCTCCCGGTTTAATTGTTGGCAAAATAGTAAACATATCAACTAATCAATCGAATATATTTCAACACAATATAGAAATAGAACTTTTTTTTGATCCATATCAATCAATTAATAAAAAGGTAAATATACATGACTGAAGTTATTAGATATTCAAGTTTCGTTTGTTTGATAATTCTCAATCAAATTTTGTTAGCAACAAATTTGTGGCCCATATCTCCAGATTTATTTTTGGTACATACACTTATTTACACCACATTTGTAAAAAAAATTCCAAATATTTATCTATTTATATTTATGGGTTTCTTGATTGATCTTTTTTTTAGCAATACTTCCGTCCCATACACAATAACTTATTTTCTTGTGGGGCTATATCTAAATTTTTCGAATTTAAAGTGGATTCAAAGATCACTTTTGGAACAATTAATTTTAATAATTTCAATTAGTTTTTGTTTAAATATTCTTCTCTTTTATGTAAATAATTTTTCTGATGAAATGGGTATAAGGATATTTATAAATCCATTTTTAAATTCAATGATTTGGGTTCTAATTTTTATAAATCAAAGGCATAAATGGTTAAAAAATATCTAATTTGGCCTATAAGGTTTTTTCTATACCTTTTAGCTATTTTCATTTCAAACTTTTATATTTTTTGTCTATTTATTTCTACTGATTATGGTTCTAAGTTTATAACTAATTACTTATTTGAAGATACTATTAAATATCAAGATATATCAATAGAACCAAGTTTACTTGGCATGCAGGTAGATATAGGAAATTTTCAATATACAGGAGCAGCTGATTTTTCTGGAGAGGAAATAAAATTAAAAATTAATTTTCTTAACTCTGTTGTTGGAAAAAAAATTCATGTTTCTATGTTTTCGTTAAAAAATGCTGAAGTAAAATTAAATGAAGCTGAGCAAAGCGACCAAATTGATCAAACTGAAGTTTTTATTGAACAACTATTATTAAATAATTTAAAAGTGGGGAATACTGTTTTCCAAGAATTAAGTTTATCTAACTTTTTAACTTTCAAAGATTCATTCGGTTTTAATTTTCAGAATTTAAATTTAGAGCTTCCTGGTAACCTTAATGCCATTAAAGGCTTAGATGGCAAGGGTTATTTTTATGATGGGAAATTATTTGCTGATCTTAATACAAAAGAGGGAGCATTATATTTTAGTTTTTTTGAAACTCCCCAAATACTTGAAAACCTGACTGGTGAAATTTATCTTGATTTTAATAATAAATTTAAAATTCCTTACTCAAACTTCTCAGCACAAGATAATGAGAAAGATTTAAAATTAACGTTTAAGTATGAGGAAGAATTTCAATTACAAATGTCTTCCAGAGGAAGTGAAAAAACATTTCTAAGTTACTTACCTAAATCTCAAAGAAACGTAAAAAAGTTTTTTCAAGAATCTAACTTTAAAGCAAAACAATTAGATATTTTATTCTCGATTTCCTCATTCAATGAGAAGTTAAATTTTTCTTCAGTTTTAGTATCTGATGAAAATCGAATTGATATTGGGGGAGCTGAGTTTAAAGTTAATTCTTTAAAAACTTATATAGATAATACTTCAATCAATCTATTTGGTGATGAATTCCATGTTTCTGACTATTCTTTTGGCAACTTGTATTTAGTAAATAATTTTATGTTTGAAAATAAATATGAACTCTTATTAGACGACAGAAGAATTTCACTTAAATTTGATAATGAAGGTGAATTTGAAAGTATATACGGAGATTTCTCATTAACGGAAAATCAAGACATCAAGCTAAATTTGAATGATAAGAATTTGCTTTTAAATTACAAGGATATTTTTATTGAATTCAATTTTCTAGATTCATATAAATTTCAAAATAATATTCTGACAATTTTCCCAAAAAACTTTAAATCGAATTTTTTTGGTTTTGATGAAAATAAACTAAATTCATTTGATTTTGATTTTGAAAATTTTGCATTGAAGAATATCAACTCTCAATTTTCAATAAAGAGTCAAGATGAAAATCCACTAAGAAATTCGAGCCTCAGTTTCAGTAAATTAAATTTTGGTTTTAAAAACAGTTATATCAATATTGGGAATGAAACTTTAGACTTTGGTGGTCTAATAGACATTTCAGGAGAGAATATTTCATATTCTGATACAACATTCACGATTGACGCTCTGAGGGTTTTATCTTTAATTGACATAAGATCAAGGTTACTTAATATTTTGAATGCTGATTTTAAAAAACTTAATCAAAATAATTTTTTCATAAATACGTTAGATGGAAAAATTTTTGTTGATAGTTCTGGTTATGCAAATATTAATCAACTAAATATGAATTTTGATGTAGGAAATGCAGAACTTTCAGGAACTATTTCATCTAATAAAGATTCTTTTGATGATTTTAATTTGGAAATGATTTTTAACTCGACTGTGTCTGAAAGCATTCCTTGGTACGTTGCTATTCTTGGAGGATTGCCTGCAGCAGCGAGCGCCGTAGTCGTAACAGAAGTACTTGAAGAAGGATTGAGTGACGTTACAAGCTCAAAATATTCAATATCTGGAAATGTCGACAATCTCAATATTCAAGTTAAGCAATAAGAAAGCTCACAATTCCTAGAAAGCTTACAAAACCAATAATATCTGTGAATGTTGTTATAACAACGCCTCCTGCTATTGCTGGATCATAACCAAATCTTCTTAGAAAGTGCGGGAACGCAAATCCAAAAATAGCTGCTGCTAGTAAATTAAAAATCATTGCTAATGCAATTGCTAATGAAAGTGCGGTGTCAGCAAACCAGTATGAAGTAATGCCATATATTAAGACTGAAAAAACAGAGCAATTTGCAAGAGCAACTATAAATTCTCTACGGAATAAATATCTGAAGTTTTTTCGGTTTAATTGTCTCATGGCTTCTGCTCTAATATAGATACCAAGTGTTTGTGTAGCAGCAATACCTCCCATACTTGCAACTATTGGCATTAAAATCGCTGCGTATACTACTTTTTGAATTACATCTTCAAAGAGACTAATTGAAGCTGCTGCAATAACTGCTGTAAGTAAATTAACCGATAGCCATAAAACTCTATTTTTTATAGATTTTTTTGGAGAGGCAAAAATATCCTCTTCAATTTGGGCAAATCCAATAAAATCTTGTTCAACTTCATCTGCCGCAACTTCAATAATGTCATCAACAGTAATTCTCCCTAAAAGGTGATTCTTATCATCAACAACTGGTGCTGAAAAAAGGTCTTTTGTTTTGAATTCATTGTATACGTCTATTTGATCAATTTTTATATTCAGGGGCTGAAACTCTGTATCCATTACTTCTCTAACTGTAAGATTTGGATCTGAGGTTAAGATTTTAGTAATTGGGAGTATTCCTAAATATTCATCATTTTTACTGACAACATATATATCATCAGTATTTTGTGGTAGTTCTTTAAGAAACCTTAAATAACGCATTACTAATTCAATAGAATTCTCAGCACGAACTGTAATCACATCAGTATTCATTAAACCACCAGCAGACTCTTCAGGATAATCAAGAATCTTTTCAACTCTGCCCCTGTCACGAGAATTCATTAAAGACAAAACCTCATTCGTCATTTTTTCAGGCAGGGTTTGTAAAATATCAGCTAAATCATCAACTTCAAGATCGCTAATAGCTGCTGAAATTTCTTCAGGATTCATACCTTCAAGCAAATCTTCTCGGAGGTTTTCATCGAGCTCACCCAAAACTTCACCTTCTGTATCAAGTTGTATTAAGTCCCAAATAATTTTTCTTTCATGAGGTGGCGACGATTCAATAACATAAGCTAATTCACTTGGGGTCATTTCATTTAAAATTCGTCCAAGCTTTGTCTTAAATTCAGGATTTGAGAAGGTTTCTTGTATAAGCTCAAACCTTTTATCAAAATTTTCATTAGCCATTGGGCTATTCTACAAGAAAAACTTTTAATTCAGTTCGCCAAAATACAATTTCTTAGCTAACGAATTGTTTTTTACTTGATTTGGAGTGCCTTGTAGCAATAACTCTCCTTGATTCAGAAGGATGATTTCATCACAAACATTTATAACATCTCTAAAGTTATGATCACTTATAAAAATACCTAAATCTTTTTTAAAATTTTTAAGTATTTTAATTATTTCTTCAACTGATATCGGGTCAACACCTGCAAAAGGCTCATCTAAAAGAATAAACTTTGAATCAAGTAAAATAGCTCTCAATATTTCAGTTTTTCTTTTTTCTCCTCCAGATAAAAATTTAGATTTTATATTTGCTTTATCAGTTAACTTCATTAAATCCAATAGATTTTCAATCTGCTTAGACTTATCTGATGAAATTTCTTTAAATCTTAGTTCTATAATTGCTTCTAGATTTTCTTGTAAACTTAAATCATCAAATAGAGAGTTTTCTTGTGGCACATAATTTAATCCAACATTTGATCTTTCCTCAAGAGTCATTAAGTGCAGATCCTTTTGATAGAATTTTATTTTCCCTGAGTCAATTTTTGAAAGTCCAGAAATAGCTTTAAATAAGCTTGTCTTGCCTGCCCCATTGGCACCTAAAAGGCCAATGATTTTATTATTAGGAAGATCAAAAGAAATATTCTTAAAAAGTAATTTTGATTTTACTGATCTGCTTATATTTTCAACTTTTATCATTGGATAACTTGATTATCATATTTTCAGAATTAATCTTATTGCCTGCTTTAATGATCGAAACATTTTTAGAAAGTTTTAAAACCTCAGAGTCTATCTCAATTTTTTCTGCCTCACCTTCAATAAATTCAATGCCGTCATAAAATTTTATTTTAATAGGCAATCCATATGCTATAAATGATTCATTTTCTTGATTAAGTTTCAATTTATCTGCCGTAAAAAAAATATCATCAGATTTAAAAACCACATTATGTTCGTAATTGATGGTATTGAGCTCTGTATCAATTTCTATGTTTTTTGAAGTTATTTCGTATTCCTGTGAAGCTAGATTGAATGACAAAAATAAAATGATTAATCTAAATAACATTTGCTTCTAAAATATCATGCATTGTTAATATACCTACAACTTTTTTATTTTCTTCAACAACGAGAGTGTAAACTTTAAATGCTTTCATCATTTCTGCAGCTTTTACTACCAATTCATTTGATTTAATTCTTTTGAATTTTTTAGTTAACACTGTAGAAAGTCTAACTTTATCTATTTCGACATTTTTTTGCAGCTGTCTTCTTAAATCGCCATCTGAAAATACTCCAATAACTCTTGCACCTTTTTTAATGAGTGCAATTCCTTGTTTTTTTTCTGAGACTTCAAAAATTAAATCTTTAATACTATCTGAATCTTTAACAACTGCTGCTTTGCTTATTGGAACCATCAAATCCTTTGTTCGCAATGTTAATTTTTTACCAAGCTTACCCCCTGGATGAGATTTTGCAAAATCTTCAGAGGTAAAGCCTTTAACTTTAAGTAAAGCAACTGCAATTGCATCTCCAAGTGCAAGCGTGACAGTTGTACTCGAAGTAGGCGCTAAGTCATTAGGACAAGCCTCTCTTTTAACTTTTACTAATACATGGGTTTTCGAGGCCTTGGCTATAGTTGAATTAACATTTTCCGTAATAGAAAAAAGATCAATTTTCTTCATATTTATTGCAGGTAGTAAATCACATATTTCCTGACTTTCACCAGATTTAGAAATTGCTAAAATTGAATCCTTTTTTTCTACCATTCCTAGATCTCCATGTAATGCTTCAGCGGGATGAATAAAAAAAGCTGGTGTTCCTGTACTGGAAAGTGTGGCAGCAAACTTATTAGCAATATGTCCTGATTTCCCTACACCAGTTATAAATATTTTCCCTTTGCAATTTGAGATATTTGTACATAATTCTTCGACATTAAAGTTTTTTGACCTATAAAAAGCCTTTAATTCTTCTAATTCAATTAAAAAAGCTTTTTTTGCTTCTTTTTGGAAAATATTTTTTTTCATTTCAAACTATAATTTACATATGTTACGATTTTTTTCATCAAAAATAATATTTGTCTTTTTTTTGACACAAAATTTATTTGGCGAAAAAGTTCCTGATCTTCATGAATATATTGATTCAAATGCTCAGTATTTTTTGACAGTTATAAAGGAAGAAGGTTCAAATTATGATGATAATCCTGAAGAATTTAAAGAAAGGCTTAAAAATATTTGGGAGCCAATGGTTGATGTAAAAGTTGTATCAAGATTAATTCTTTCATCAAAAATTTATTCTTCTGCTTCAGAAAGTCAGAAAAAATTATTTGAAGAAAGAACAAAAAAATTATTGCTTGATAAATATGTAACAACTTTATTGGAATTTGATAATTATCAAATCGTAACAGATGAAGATATTACAGTTAAAAAAAATAGATTTGAAGTTTCTATAAATTTTTTCTCGGACTCAGACTCGTTTGTTACTAAATTGACTGTGTACAAAAATAGTCTTGGACAATATAGGATCGTAAACATAATTGTTGATGGGATTAACCTAGGCTTAATATTTAGAAATCAATTCCAAGATGCTTACCTAGAGAACAACTCTAACTTGGATATTGCTATTGAATCTTGGCAACCCACAACACTCTAACATTATGGAAAGGTTAATAATAAAAGGCGGGAATCATCTTCAAGGAGAAATAGATTGTTCTGGTGCTAAGAACGCTGGATTACCTATCCTAGCATCAACAATACTGCTTGAAGACTCAGCTTTGATAGGTAACTTACCACATTTACAAGATATAACTACAAAGCTGGAATTGTTAAATTCTATGGGTTCTCAAATAAATTTTCACGAAGATGGTTATATTGAGATTAATTCTTCAAATATTCTTTTACCTGAAGCAAGATATGAGCTTGTTAAAACAATGCGTGCCTCTATTTTAGTTATGGGTCCTCTGGTAGCAAAATATGGAAAAGCCAAAATCTCACAGCCAGGTGGTTGTGATATTGGCACTCGACCAATTGACTTCCATCTTTCTGGTTTAGAGCAAATGGGAGCTGAAATAAAGTCAGATTCAAAATATATTTATCTAAAAGCAAAAAAGCTTAATCCCATTGACTTTACTTTTCCAAAGGTTTCCGTCACTGGAACAGAAAATTTAATGATGGCTGCAACATTAATTGAAGGGACCACTACACTAAGAAACTGCGCAAAAGAACCAGAAGTAGTAGAGCTTGCAAACTATCTTAATAGTTGTGGTGCAAAGATAAATGGAGCAGGAGAATCAGTAATTATAGTGCAAGGAGTAAAAAAATTAGAAGCAAGCAGATGGAATGTTTTATTTGACAGAATAGAAGCTGGTACATATCTGGTTGCAGGAGCTATTACAAATGGCCATGTAAAAGTAAATAAAATTGACCCTAAAACTATTAATATAGTTAGTGAAAAATTGATGGATATGGGCGTCGAAGTAAATATTGGCTTAGATTTTGTTGAAGTTGATGCTACTTCTTCAGATTTAAAAGCCCAAGATATATTTACCGAACCATTTCCTGGTTTTCCTACAGATATGCAAGCTCAATTTATGACATTAAACACAATTGCATCAGGAAAATGCATAATTGAAGAAACAGTATTTGAAAATAGATTTCAGCACGTAAGCCAATTAAGGAAAATGGGAGCTGATATAACTTTAAATAAAAACAAAGCATGTGTTTCTGGTATATCTAACTTAGTTGGAGCAAATGTGAGCGCATCTGATCTAAGAGCATCAGCCAGTTTAGTTTTAGCTGGATTGGTTGGTAAAAATAAAACAGAAATAAACGACATTTACCATATCGATAGAGGATATGAATGTATTGAAGAAAAACTTAACAAGTTAGGCGCAGAAATTATTAGAGAGCCTGTGGTCTATTAGGCCTTTCTTTTGTTACCAAATTTAAATCAAGCTGTTCACCTGATCTAATAATTTTTAGTTCAAGAACATCTCCAGGAGAAATACTATTAACTGACGCTAACAATGTATTCCATCTTGCGTCTGCATCCTTTATTGAGATGATGATGTCACCATCTTTTAAACCATTTTCGAAGTTTGAATTTGTATTTAAAGCAATTGTAAAAAGTGCTGGAATTCTATTGTTTGTTTGTGAGTCTGTATAAAAACCTCTTCTAAATCTAAATTCTCCTATCCAGGCTCTACTTACTTTTCCATATTTAATTATTTCATTTGTTATTGAAAAAACTTTTCCAGATGGTAGTGCAAAGCCTACTCCATCTGAACCCCCTGAAGCTGAAGCAATTAAAGTACTAAGTCCAATTAGTTCTCCAGATTCATTTATTAAAGCTCCACCAGAATTACCTTTATTAATAGCAGCATCAGTTTGAATAATATCTAAATAGGGATTTCCAAAATTTCTCCCAGTTGCGCTTAAGATTCCTCTCGAAACAGATATTCCTATGTTATACGGATTTCCGATTGCATAGACTGTCTGACCAATCTCTAAATCTTCTTGATCGGAAAATTTAATATGATTCAGGTTTTCTTCATTGATTTTCAAAACTGCAAGATCAGCATACTCATCAAAACCTATTAGATTTGCTAGATAAGTTTTTTCAGCGATTTTTACAGTGCTAAGGTTGCCAGAAAGATTATGAAAAGCAGTTATGATGTAACCATCTTCAGAAATAATCACTCCAGACCCAAAACTTTTTCCACGATTATTTAAAGATTCAATTGTTACAATTGATGATGAAATTTCATCAAAGTTTATTTTTTCTTCTTCGGTGTATATATTTTCGAAATATACAAATTGTGCTCCAAAAAATAAGCCAAAAAATAATATTAACAAAAACAGGTTCTTCATGTTTCAAATCCTTTACCAATATATTAATAT
>CESZ01007110.1_pt1 | contig 10638 bp, 9 predicted proteins | sample 531081 | NCBI WGS metagenome assembly CESZ01 (sample SAMEA2621260, study PRJEB7988) | marine metagenome | biome: marine biome (ENVO:00000447); feature: surface water layer (ENVO:00002042); material: "saline water (ENVO:00002010), including plankton (ENVO:xxxxxxxx)" | depth 5 m | reverse complement strand
AGAAGAAATGACGCTGCTCGTTTAACTTATGATGATATATTTCACAAAAGATTTTTTAGTAGCAGAATTGTTAAGGAATCAAATAAATATGATCGAAAAATTTCAGAGTACAAAGAAGGATTGGATGCATTATTAGAGTCTGAAAAAATTAAAGAAGAAATTTTTAATTTAGAACATGATTTATGGGAATATTAATCTTTTTTATTCTTTAATAAATTTAAAAGTCTTCCTACGAAGACTTTTTTAATTTAGTAATACTGATTAAATGGATAATAAAATTGCAATTATTGGTTTAGGTTATGTTGGTATACCTCTTGCTGTAGAATTTGGAAAATTAACAAAAACAATTGGTTTTGATATTGATAAATCAAGAATCAATGAATTAAAGTCTGGCTATGATAGAACTCTTGAAATGTCAAACGATGATTTATTTTCTTCAAAGAAATTAGAATATACTACTAATATCAATGATATTAAAAATTGTAATATTTATATTATTACTGTTCCTACACCAATTAATAGTAAAAATCAACCTGATTTAACTCCGTTAATTAATTCAAGTGATTCAGTAGGAAAGGTTCTTAAAAAAGGTGATATTGTAATTTATGAGTCTACAGTTTACCCTGGAGTAACTGAAGATGAGTGCGTACCAATTCTTGAATCGGCTTCTGGTTTGAGATTTAATGTTGATTTTTATTGTGGTTATAGTCCAGAAAGAATCAATCCTGGAGACAAAGAAAAAACTTTAACTAAAATTTTGAAAATCACCAGTGGTTCAACACCAGAAATTGCTGATTATGTTGATAATTTATACAAATCAATTATTACTGCGGGTACTTATAAAGCACCTTCAATTAAAGTAGCTGAAGCAGCTAAGGTTATTGAAAATACTCAACGTGATGTTAATATTGCATTAATAAATGAATTAGCATTGATTTTTGATACTATGAACATTCCTACTAATGAAGTGCTTAAAGCAGCAGGTACAAAGTGGAATTTTTTAAATTTTAAACCTGGTTTAGTTGGAGGTCATTGTATAGGAGTAGATCCCTATTATCTTACATACAAAGCAGAGAAAATGGGTTATAAACCGAATCTTATTCTTTCGTCTAGAATTATTAATAACGGCATGTCTGCTTACATTGCAAAAAAAACAATCCGTTTTTTAGTTGATAGCGATAAGAACATTAAAGGATCAAATATCCTAATCTTAGGACTTACATTCAAAGAAAATTGCCCTGATATTAGAAATACTAAAGTATTTGATATTATTGAGGAATTGGAAGATTATGGTTGTTTAATAGATATTTATGACCCTTGGGTAGACTCATCTGAACTTAATTTATCACAAAAAAGAGAAATTATACCAAATCCATTTAAGTCCTCTAAGAAATATGAAGCTATTTTAGTTTGTGTTTCACACAATGAATTTATAAATATAAAAACTGAAGAATTTAAATCTATTTCGATTGGTAAACCAATTATTATGGATATAAAAGGAATTGTAGAAAAACCAACTTGGAGATTGTAATGAATAAAAACTTTGCATTAATTGGAGCTGCTGGATATATTGCTATTCGCCACATGAAAGCCATTAAAGAAACTAATAATAAATTAGTAGCTGCTTTGGACAGGTTTGATAGTGTCGGTATAATTGATAGTTTTTTCCCAAGTACGCATTTTTTTACTGAGCCTGAACGCTTTGATAGACATATTTATAAACTTAAGCAATCGAAAAATGCTATAAATTATGTTAGTATTTGTTCTCCAAATTATTTACACGATGCTCATATAAGATTAGCTCTTCGAAATGGTGCTGATGCAATTTGTGAAAAGCCATTAGTACTTAATCCGTGGAATATTGATGCATTAGAGCAAGTTGAAAAAGACTACGACAAAAAAATAAATAATATTCTTCAGTTAAGACTTCATCCATCTATTATTGCACTAAAAAATAAAGTAGATAATGGACCTAAAAATAAAATATATGATGTAGACTTAAGTTATCTAACTAGCAGAGGCAATTGGTATTTTACTTCGTGGAAAGGTGATATCACTAAATCTGGTGGTATTGCAACTAATATAGGTATACATTTTTTTGATATGCTTACATGGATTTTTGGAAAAGTTAAAATTAATCAATGTCACTTATCTAAAGAAGATAGAGCTTCTGGTTTTTTAGAGTTGGAAAGAGCTAGAGTAAGATGGTTTTTAAGTATTAATTATGATTTAATTCCAAAAAACATAAAAGAAATTGGTCAAAGAACCTTTCGTTCAATAACTGTTGAGGGTGATGAAATAGAGTTTAGTGGTGGATTTACTGATTTACACACAAAAAGCTATAAAGCTATAATAGATGGTAATGGTTTTGGATTAAAAGAGGCAAAAACATCAATTAATATTGTACATAATATTAGAAACTCTGAACCAATTGGTCTCAAGGGGGATTATCATCCATTTTGTAAGTTATGAGTATTTTCATTCATGAAACATCCGTTATTGATAGTAATGTATCAATTGGAGCAAATACAAAAATTTGGCACTTTAGTCATATTCTTTCCGAAACAATTATTGGTGAAAGATGTTCATTTGGTCAAAATTGTGTAGTTGGTCCTCGTGTAAAGATTGGAGATGGAGTAAAAGTTCAAAATAATATATCTATATACGAAGGTGTTGAAATTGAAGATGATGTTTTTCTAGGACCTTCAATGGTTTTTACAAATGTGTTAAATCCAAGAAGTTTTATTATTCGCAGGCAAGAATATAAAAAAACACTATTAAAGAAAGGTTGTTCAATTGGCGCTAATGCTACAATCGTTTGTGGATTGACTGTTGGAGAGTATGCTTTGATTGGGGCTGGCACTGTAGTTACGAGAGATATAAAGCCTTTTGAAATGGTTTATGGTGTGCCGGCTAAACATCAAGGTTGGGTTAGCATTGCAGGCAATAAACTTAATTTCAATGAAAATAATATAGCTGAAGATTCGTTTGATAATAGCAAATACAAGCTTTCTAATAATATAGTTAAACAAATCTTTTAAATATGAAAATTCCTTTTATTGATTTACAATCGCAGTATCAATCTTACAAACAAGAAATTGATTTAGCAATACATGCTGTACTCGATAGCTCTCAATACATAATGGGACCTGCTGTCAAAGAATTAGAACTTAATTTAGCAAAGTATACAGGCGCTAAGCATGCTGTCGCTTGTGCTAGTGGAACCGATGCACTTTTAATTGCATTATTAGCTATTGGAATTAAACCAGGCGATGAAATTATTACTACACCATTCACCTTTATTTCGTCAAGTGAAGTAATAAGTCAATTGGGTGCAGTTCCAGTTTTTGTTGACATAGAAGAGGATACTTATAATATCAATGCGAATAAAATTGAAGATAAAATCACCAATAGAACTAAAGCAATTATACCTGTTTCACTATATGGACAGACTGCTGATATGGATTTGATTAATGAAATAGCAAACAGAAATAATTTGTTAGTTATAGAAGATGCTGCACAAAGTTTTGGTGCTCTTTACAAAGGAAATAAAAGCTGTAACCTAAGTCAAATAGGTTGTACCAGTTTTTTCCCATCTAAACCATTAGGCTGTTATGGAGATGGTGGTGCATTATTTACGAGCGATGATGAGTTTGCAGAAAAGGCAAGAATATTTCTTGCTCATGGGTCAAAGAAAAGATATGTTCATGAAGTAATAGGTTTAAATGGTAGAATTGACACCATTCAAGCAGCTATAGTGGGAGTAAAACTTAAATACTTTGATGACGAAGTTCAAAAAAGAGAAAGTATAGGAAGTCGGTATATTAATTTATTAAAAGATAAACAGCTTAAATTACCCGTAATTAGAGAAGGCAGGACTAGTGTTTTTGCACAATTTACAGTACAATCCGATAAAAGAGATAAATTAATGCAACTTCTTAATGAAAATGATGTGCCAACAGCAATTCATTACCCGACTCCATTACATTTACAAAAATGTTATCAGTCGTTAAATTATAAAGATGGAGATTTTCCAATTTCAGAAAAGGCATCTAAAGAAGTTTTTTCTTTGCCAATGAGCCCATTTTTAACTGAAAAACAACAAGATTTTATTGTTGATTTATTGTAGGTGGGTTAAATCTTATAGTGTTTAACCTATGTTAAATTTTAAAAAATCTTTTAAAGATACCGTATTCTACAAGAATATATTTACCCTATTAAAGGGTTCTGTTTTAGCTCAACTAATTCCTTTAATAATATCACCTTTTATAACTCGATTATATACCCCTAAAGAGCTAGGTGTATTAGCCATATTTTCATCTATTTCAGTAATTTTAGGCTCAGTAGTAAATGGCAGATATGAACAAGCATTAGTATTAGTTAAAACTGAAAAAGAGGCTAATCATTTAACTTTATTGTCTTTGTTTATAAGCCTTATTGTGAGTCTTTTCCTTTTTATTTTCTTTATTTTTTTTACACCTCATATACTTGATTTTTTTAACGAACCAGATTTAGCTTTTTGGATTTATTTAGTTCCTATTGTGGTATTTTCAATAGGGGCTTATAATACCTTGAATTATTATGAATTGAGAAAAAAGAACTTTAAAAAGATATCTAATTCTGAAATTTATCGTTCTGCTTCTTTTGCTGCTATTCAGCTAGGTTTTCCATTAATAAAATCAGGACTATTTGGTTTATTAATTGGCAAGATAATTTCTTCTTTGATTGTTCCAATATATTTATTTAAAACTTCAAATTTTAAAAAAGGAAAGTTGAATACATCTTTACTAATAGATCTAGCTAAAAGATTTATTGATTTTCCTAAATATACCAATTTTTCAATTTTATTGAATAGTCTTAGTGTAAATGCGATTAATTTATTAATACCTGTTATATATTCGACTAAATTTTTAGGTTTATATTCTTTGATGTATAAAGTACTAGGGGTTCCTTTTGCTTTTTTAGGCAATACAATAAACCAAGTGTTTTTGCAAGACGCTGTTCGCCAAAAGAACGAATTAGGTCATGCATATAATTTAACAAAACGAATGGTAATTCAATTAACTTTTGTATCAGTTATATTTTTTGGAACAGCTTTTTTTATAGTTGAAGATTTTTTTGCTTTTGTTTTTGGTGAAGATTGGAGAATATCAGGTGTTTATGCCAAGTATTTGATACCTTTTTTTATGTTCAAATTTATTGCTTCACCTTTGACAAGTATTCATACTGCATTTGAGAGACAAAAAATAAGTTTCACTTTACAAATGATTATGTTTGTCTTATCTATGGGGAGCTTATTTTATGCGTATATCAATCTGTGGGTTTTTGAATATTATTTACTGTTATTTAGTATACTGATGTCAATTTTTTATATTTTCAGAATTATTATAATATTAAAAATATCTAAAAATAATATGATTTAGTATGAGAAAAGGTATATTTTATAATTCATTGTTGACAGTAATGAGACAAGTTTTAAGCATAATATTTGGCTTGTTTGCAATGATAATAATTGCTAGGGTTCTAGGAAGTTCTGGACAAGGTAAATATACTCTAGCAATACTTCTTCCTAACTTACTTTACACACTTTTAAACTCTGGTTTATCTGTTTCAACAGTATTTTATCTAGGTCAAAAAAAATATTCCGATTCTCAAATTTATTCTACCAATTTATTTACATCATTATTATTGAGTATTGCATCAATTTTCATTGGCTTAATAATTATATTTTTTTTTAAAGATTATTTTTTTGAAAGTTTAACTGTAAAGTTGTTATTGTACACTTTACTCATAATACCTCTTTTATTTACTCAAAAAAATATTCAAACTATTTTTCAAGGTAAAGAAGATTTTGAGAAATTTAATATTATTGTTATTCTCAATCAATTAGGTCTTTTACTTTTTGCTATACTTTTTGTTTTAATACTAGAAATGGGAGTTTTTGGTGCTATTTTGAGTTTCTTTATGTCACAATTTTTAATGTTATTAGCTTCTTTTTATTTTTTAAAGACATATTATAATTTATTAATTCCAAATCAAGTATCCATAAATTATGTTAAGGATAGCTTTATATTTGGCTTGAAAGGTCATGTAAGTAACATTTTATCCTTCATTAATTATAGAATAGATATTTTTATTATTGCTTATTTTTTAGATGATATTGCCGTTGGACTCTACTCTGTTGCAGTTTTAATTTCAGAAAGAATATGGCTAGTCTCTCAAGCTGTATCTTCGGTTTTATTTGCAAGAGTAGCTAATTTGTCAGATGATTCAGAACGAAATAGATTTACATCGTTAGCTTCAAGAAATACTTTACTGATAACATTAGTAGGAGGACTAATTTTAGCTTTAATAAGTCATTGGTTCATAAACTTATTTTTCGGAGAATCATATTCGGAAAGTGTTATTCCATTTTTATATTTAATTCCAGGTGTCGTTATATTTTCAATGAGTAAAGTATTAGCAAATGACTTCATAGGAAGAGGATATCCACAAATAAATACCTACATAGCTTGCGTTACAGCATTATGTAATTTAGGACTTAATTTTTGGCTGATTCCAAAATATGGTATTAAAGGGGCAGCAATAGCTACAACTTCCTCTTACCTATTAGATACCCTGATGAAGTCTTGCTACTTTTCGTTCAAGAATAATATCTCGTTTGGTGAGTTTTATTTCATTAAATTATCTGATTTGACATTGTATAAAAATCAAATTAATAAATATTTAAAAAAATAATATGCACATTTTACTTTTGACATCTTCCTATAAAAGTGAATTTAATACAGTCAGTGCATTATTTTTTAGAGATCAAGCATTAGCATTGAAAAATAATAAAATGCAAGTTGGTGTGATTTGCCCTTTACCAATATCTTTTAAGGCAGTATGGCAAAGAAAATCCATTAATTTTACTGATGAATTGTATAATGACGATGGTGTTTATACACATATCATTCCTTTTTTATCGATACCTATGTGGTTTGAAAGAAGCCAAAAAATTAGGCTTAGCTTAGGTAAGCAAATGTTTAAAAAATATATTATAAATAATGGTAAACCAGATATTATTCATGTTCATTCTTTTCTAATTGGAGAATTAGCACTTTGGATTAAAGCAAAATATAAAATACCTTATGTAATAACAGAACATTCAACTGGATTTTCAAGAAAGATATATTCTCAAAAAACAGTGAATTTTGCTAAAAAAGTTTTTGAAAATAGCAAAGCTTGTATTGCTGTAAGTAAGCCATTTTGTAATGTGATGTCAAATTTATTTAATATACCCTTCAGATATATACCTAATTTAGTCGATACATCTTTTTTTACCCTAAAAAAGAAAACTAATTCAGACAAGTTTATTTTTTTAAATATTGGGCATTTGGATAAGAAAAAAAATCAATATGGATTAATAGAGACATTTTCTAATCTATTTAATGGGAACCATAAATATCAACTTAAAATTGTTGGACAGGGCGTTGAGTTTACTTCATTACAAAATTTAATTAATAAACTAAAAATCAGTGATCAAGTTCATTTATTGGGTAAAAAATCACGAGATGAGGTGAAAGAAATTATACATAGGTCTGATTGTTTTGTTTTAGCAAGTAAATTTGAGACATTTGGAGTTGTTTTGATAGAGGCTATGTCGTGTGGATTGTCAGTTTTGTCCACCAAGTCAGGAGGGCCTGAATCTATAATAGTTAATGACACAATTGGTATATTGTGTGAACATGATGAATTAGAAAAAGGATTGATTGAGATAACAAAAAAGAAGTTTGATTCTAAACTAATAAGAGATTATGTTCTTGGCTATTTTTCTGAAGATATTATTGCAAACAAGTTAATTCAGGTATATAATGAGTAAATCAAGTCACTTTACTGAAAATTTCATTATTGTACTGATTATTACATCTATGTTTTTTCCAACCTTACCAATTGGAATTGACATTAGGATAGACGATTTAATGGCACTTTTTTTAATACCGTTATTACTAATAGTAAGGCCTAATTTTAAAATTAACAGGTTAATAATTTCTTACTCAGTCATCTTATTTCTGTTTTTTGTATCTACACTTTTCGGTTACTTACATCTTGGTGTTCCATATTCTCTTCGAGATTTAAACGAATTTATTAGAGTATTAAAGCCTTTCTTAATTATAATAGCAGTAAGTTATTGTGATTCGGATAAGCTTTTAAGAAAAATGCATTTATTATTTAAATATGGGTCTATATTTATTATTCTAATAGGTTTTTTGGAATTTTTTGATGTGCCCGGATATAGAAAATTAATTTCATTGATTTACAGTGGTCATAGATTTGAAAATTTAGATAGGATAAGAACAATTTTAATGGCTGGAGATCCTAATATCGCTGCTGCCGTTGTTATCTATTTTGTTACATACATTTTACAAACAATGTTAATGACTAAAAATAAAATTAGGAATAGTTTTATTTTACTTTTACTAATTACTGTTCTGTTGATGACATCTTCAAGAACTTTATTGATTGTTTTTGTAGTTATTCTGTTTGCAAGTTTATTCTATCATTTTCAAAATAATAAGTTTTTCTCTTTTGTAGTTTTAGCTTTTTGTCTAATTTTAGTTTTAGCTACAGTACAAAAATTTGATTATTTAATTATTGGATTTAGTACATTTAGTGAGGGAACAAATACTTCTATGTTGTTGAGATATCAACAATGGTCTGAAGCATTCAATTTATTTTTAAAATCTCCTGTTCTAGGCTGGGGACCAGCTAAAGCGATTCATACAACTATTGTAGATAGTGAACATTTATTATTATTAAGGCGTTATGGTATTTTAGGTTATCTAGCTGTTATGAATTTTATTTTTGGGTTTATTTGGATTCTTTTTAGAAAAAGAAAAAAGCTCAGTTTAATAAACTTATCTCATAAACGTATCGGATTAACCGCATTATTTTCTTGTTTAATGATTTTTATATTAATGATAACAAATAACTTTTTTTCGGGTTATCAATTAATGCCTTTATTTGTAGTTATGATAACTTTAGTTGAAAATAAATTGAACACTTTATAAGCTATGAGTTATATCTTAATATTTCTTTTTCTGACTTCAATTTTTTGTAATGTAGCCTTTGGAATAGGACCTAATTTATATCCTTTGAGACTTATTTTACCTATTACACTGCTTTATTTTTCAGTATTATTTTTTCAAAAAGTTATTTTATTAAGAGAAAAGTTGCAGCTAAATCTTATCGTATTATTATCTATTTTATTTTTCTTCTATAGTTTTTTACAAACTTCAGTAGTTAGCTATTTTAGGTTTAACCTTTTGGGGTCTCATTATGAGATGAATGCTGTTTTAAATTATACTTTTTTAGCTGCTTTTATAATTACTATTTATTTTATTATAATAACTAAAAAAGACCTTTTTTTTAAACAAATTAAATACTCAATATTACTTTTTTATCTGGCTTATGCATTCTATGCTATTTATGAAATTATTTCTGGCAATCACCTATCAACTTCTGACTTAATAGATGCTCCTTGGTGGATGCGTCATGTTCCAACAGTGGTTTATTTTAATTCTAATGATTTTGCATCAGTATTTACAATGATGTTTATGTTTTTATTGTCATCCTTTGACAAGGATAAAGAACAAAAAACAGCTTTTATTCTTGTAATTTTTACAATCCATATTTTGATTATTTATTATTCACAAAGCCGTTTAGCTTTGATTATGTCACTGTTGTTTTTTATTTATCGCTATCCCTACAATATATTCAGATTAATAGGCTTGTCTTTAATTACTGTTTTATTTTTTTGGATATTTTCTAACGACTCTTCATTTATGCAAACATTAGATAGTTTTATCGCATTAAAGGATGATTTAAGATTTAGCGAAAGGCAATCCACTTCAGTTAGATTATATCTTTATAAGTACGCCCTAATTTCGCCATTATCAAATTTTGGTTTAGGATTTGGAATAGACTATTCTGCCGAATATTTTAGAACTATCAATGATGCTAATTTACATAATATTATAAATCCTCATTCATATATAATGGAGTTATTAATAAATAGTGGCGTTTTAGTAGTGTTATTCTATATTACAATAAATGCTATACTTTTAGTGAGCAATTGGTGTAATAAAAACTATGATTTATTTTTTCAAATCATTATTTACAACTTGTTATTATTTTCTTCTAGTTCTTCTAATTTTTTGTGGCCTATTTACCTATTTTTTATTGTTTACATTTGCAGAACATCATATAAGTCAACAACCTAAAAATTAAGTTTTTAAATTATTACATTATGGACATTTTTAATTTATTGAAATCTATTCTAAACTTTTACCAAAGACAATGGAAGTTTATTCTAATTCTACTACTTTCAGGTGCTATATTAGGCTTTATTTATGACATGGTTAAAGCGCCATATTATGAAACCTCAGCTACCGTAACTTCTGGACTATCCTATTTTGAAGGAATAATAGATCCTAACGAATTAGATTATCCAATCATCGATCAAAAAATTGCTATAAATATGGTCAATGCATTAGCTGAAATAGTTGATAAGAATGAATATGAAATTTTAGCCAAAAAATTAAATATTGAATTAGAGGTTGCCCAATCAATTAAGTTTATTGAAGCCGAGCAACTTTA
>CESZ01014659.1_pt1 | contig 10639 bp, 12 predicted proteins | sample 531081 | NCBI WGS metagenome assembly CESZ01 (sample SAMEA2621260, study PRJEB7988) | marine metagenome | biome: marine biome (ENVO:00000447); feature: surface water layer (ENVO:00002042); material: "saline water (ENVO:00002010), including plankton (ENVO:xxxxxxxx)" | depth 5 m | reverse complement strand
CTGCAACGTGAGCAACGGTCGGTTGTAGATCGTAGTGGGGGCCAGTAGTGCCTCGCCCAGACTTACCTCGCCACAGCGCTGCTGTGGGTCGGCGCCTGTGTGCTCGAGCACCTTGCGAATGAGGGAGTAGCCGTTGGAATGCGGGCCGCTGGAAGGTAGTGCGATCAGCGTGTCGCCGGTCTGGACCGTGCTCCCGTCAATTATCTGGGCGCGTTCCACAACGCCCACACAGAAACCCGCCAGATCATAGTCCTCGCCCTCGTACATGCCGGGCATTTCAGCGGTCTCACCACCGACAAGCGCCGCCCCGGCCAGCTCGCAGCCTGTGCCAATCCCCGACACCACTGCCGTGGCTACGTCGACATTGAGCTTGCCGGTTGCGTAATAGTCTAGGAAAAACAGCGGTTCTGCGCCCACGACGGCAATGTCGTTACTGCACATCGCCACCAGATCGATACCAATGCTGTCGTGGATGCACAGATCCATTGCCAACCGCAACTTGGTGCCCACGCCATCGGTACCGGAGACCAGAATCGGCTCCGCGTAGCCGGGCGGAATCGCGCACAGCGCACCGAACCCTCCCAGTCCGGTCAGCACCTCGGGGCGGAGCGTGGCTTGGCTGACCGACTTGATGCGCTCTACTAAGGCATTGCCAGCATCAATATCGACGCCGGCATCGCGATAGGTCAGTGAGGGTTCTGAGGAGGATGGATCGGCCATGCCGTGGTCTCTGCCAGTCAAAGTGAGATAGTAATCTGCGGGCTCTATGTAGGAAAGCAAAGCGGTGCACTTTGGTTGATAATAAGGCTCGCAGATAACGGCACCGCCAACGCTCGCCAGGGAAGACATCACCAGTGCAACAGCCATCAAACAGCGCTCCAGTGGCACAGAGTGCCTCATGTCGGGGCGGAGCGACGCTGTGAACGGTCTGTCTCTCCAATACATGTGCTTGATCTTACGAGCGTTGATCGGCTTCCTGCTCCTTACCTTTGTGATTGCCGGACCATCGCAGCTCGCGCTGGCCCAGAGCGGCGAGGTGGTCATTCGCATCGAGGTTGAGGATCGCAGCGAGGACACGATTGACCGCGCATCCCGCGAGGCCTTACAGACTGCACTCTTGAAGCGGTCCGGGGATCGGGCATTGCTGCAACACCCTGCCGTCGAGGCGGCGTTGGCTTCGGCACGTACGCAGTTGTCTTTGTATCAGTTTGAGCGGGTTGGGGGCATCATGACCCGGTTTGTCGCGCAAATCGACCAGGCTGTGGTCGAAAATTTGATCAAAACCGCAAATGGCACGTTTTGGGCAGAAGCTCGCCCGCCCATCTTGCTGTGGCTGGTGATCGATGATCCCGCGGGTCGTCGTTTTGGCAACACCACGGTGGAGCAGCCTCTCTGGGAGCGCCTCAGCGAGAGCTTTGATGCTCTGGGCGTCAAGCTGAGACGACCTCTGTATGATCTCTCCGATGCGGTGTTGGTGTCCCCGGATGGGTTGTGGCGGCGCGATTTTGGACCGATCGTTGAAGCATCTGAGCGCTACGGCATGACCCATCTGCTGTTGGGGAGACTGATTCGTCTCAGTGACGGGCGCTATATCGGTGAATGGGTGTATCGCGACGTCTCGGTAAAGCGAGCGGTATCCATTCAGGCGGATTCGTTGGAGACATTGATAGATCCTGGCATCACGCTGGCAATGGCGGAAATGCGTCGGCAGTATGCTGTGGCACTGACCACAGACACCGAGACGCTGGCACTGCGAGTTCGTGTGCACAATGTCGTGACCCGGGACGACTACCGGGCGGTCACAGTCGCCATGAGCGGGATCCAAACTTTGGATCATGTGCGTCCCGTAGCGGTGCAGGGTGACACCCTTACCCTTGAACTGCAGGGTGTCGGGGATGCAAAGACGCTCATCAGGTTGATGGCCCGACGGACCGATTTAGTCTGGGTGAGTAGCGATCCCGACAGCGATGAAGGTTTGGTGCTCGCCTGGCAGGCACCCTGAGTAAAGTCCCGCAATATCGAACGACTGATGACAGAAAAACCCGGCCAAATCCCGCTGCTGATGCGCAGCGAAGATCTCGCAACCTGGGCTAATTGGCTCAGCCGCCCAGAGACGGCGGCCCTTGAGCAACTGCTCAGAGGGCAGGTGCCCGAGCACAGCGCCTATGTGTGGGGCAGTGAAGGAATGGGTAAGAGCCATATCCTGCAAGCCTGTTGCGAAGCGGAGGGGCTGAATGCTCGCTACATGCCGCTGCGAGATCTGGTCGATTTTGCGCCGGAGCAGGTGCTGGCGGACACCGAGATCGCGCGTTTCATTGCGATCGATGACATCGACTGCGTGGAGTCTCGTCCTTGCTGGCAGGAGGCTCTGTTCGCCTTGTTTAACGCTTCGCGGGAGACGGGGGCGCAGCTCCTGGTGACGGCGGACAAGGCACCTCAGCAACTGCTTGAGGCACTGCCCGACCTCCGTTCCCGATTAAGTAGCCTGCCTGTCTTTCAGATGCCACGTTTTACGGAGGATCACATTGCCGAGCTGCTTGCGCTGCGCGGCGCAGAGGCGGGCATCGTGCTCACGGACGACGTTACCCGCTATTGCTCGCTAAGGCTGCCAAGGCACCCGCGTGCCGCTGTGAGGTTTATCAACCAGCTTGACCAGCTGAGCTTGGCGCAGCGTCGCGCTGTGACCATCCCGTTCGTCAGGGAGTCGGGACTACTTCGTCGAGCTGATGGGTAGCGTATTCGCCTGGTCCCAGCTGCAGGTAGCCCCGCAGCCAATGCACCAATAAATAAAGTGGCAAGGTATCGATCAAAGCACATAGGGCCTTGAATGCGTAGTTGCTGCCCACCAGTGTGAGTAGCGCAGCGACGGCAATATCGCCCGCCAAAAAAGCCGCACCGAAAGTCACGGTCACCACCATGATGGAATCCACGAGTTGGCTTAACAGCGTGCTGAAGTTATTTCTGAGCCACAGATGTTTTCCGCGCGTAAGCCGCTTCCAGAAGTGATAGAGCTGCACGTCACAGTATTGTGCAGCGATGTAGGCCAGCATCGAGGCAAAAACAGCGCCCGACGTAGTGGCGTAAATCAGCTGAAAGAGCCCGATTTCAGATTCCACCACGGAGCCATTCGGGAGTGTGACCGGGGCGGCCAGTTGCAGCACCTGCCAGGGAGGCATCACCGCCTCGGGGACTGAGGGCGCCGCAGCACCCAGCGTCAGCACGCCCAGAATGAGAAAGTTTATGCCCAGACCCACGCTGACCAGAAAATTCGCGCGGGCCTTGCCATACAGTTCGCTGATTAAGTCAGTGCAAAGGAAAGTGAGCGGATAGGGGAGCACCCCGACCGCGAGCGCCAACGGCCCGAATTGGATAAAGCGGGTGATGCCCACCACATTGAGCAGCGTCATGGCCGAGAGAAAGATACCGGCCAGGACGAGAAATGTGCGCTCGCGGCGTTCGGTGATGAGAGCGTTACTGGCGGTCACGTCAGTGCTCCACCTGCCCCAGATTGCCATGCATGACTGAACCATTAATCACGGGGTGGTCGTGAGCCCACAGGATGAGGTCGGCAATTTCACTTGGCGCGACAAGTCTTCCAAAGCTGTTCATCCCCCCCAGACTGTCGAGCACCGCGTCATCGTGGCCGACATGTTGGCGCAGCATGCTGGTATCTGTGAAGCCGGGACAAATGAGTGCGGTGTGAATGCCTCTCCCCATCAGGTCCTGACAGGTTGCCCGCATCATGCCCAGCTGGGCATGCTTGCTGACGATATAACTGAACGCGCCCGCCACGGCCTTTTCCGACAGCGTCGAGCCGACATAGAGCACGCTGGAACCGGCGGGCATCAGCGGCAGCAAGCTGCGATTCAAAGCGTTGATGCCGATGATATTGACCGACAGGACCCGGGATAAATCGGCGTCCTCGGTGGTGTCGCAGCGATCCTTCAGCATCAGTGAAGCATTGTGGACCAGACACACCGGCGCGCCGCCGGCATCCGCTAACCTAGATGCCAGCGTGGTGCAGGTTTGGGCGGCTGACTGCTCGTCAGCGAGATCCGTGGCCAGTGTTTCGACCCCGGGCACGGAGCAGTCACGGCGGGAGATGTTGATAACGGTATATCCGCGCTCAACAAATTGCTGGGCTGCTGCTGCGCCAATGCCGGAACTCGCACCGGTCAGTATCGCGATCGGGTCCATAAGGACTCCCGTGATATGTCAGAGGGCGACAGGGTACTGCAGGCACAGCATGGGGTCACGGACTCGCTGCGTCCTCTACTAGGGTGGCTGCTCGTCCGCACTTGCCGAAAACGTGTGCATCACACACCATAACGACAAACGGTAAGGGATCTTCCATGAGCCAGTTGGCGACATTGCATATTGACAAGCAGGCGCACAAGTTTTCTGCGGCCCATTTCACCGTCTTCTCCGAGACGGAGCGGGAGCGTCTGCATGGACATAACTACGGCGTATCGGCGCGGATTGTGGCGGCTATGGGAGACAACGGTTTTTCAGCCGACTACAACGTGTACAAGCGGGCATTGCAGCGACTTTGCGATGACCACGATGAGTACATGTTGCTGCCCAGTCAGTCACGCTGGCTTCAGGTGGCTGAGGAGGAGGGCGAATATCTGGCGACTTTCAACGGCAAGACGCTGCGCTTCCCAACCGACGAGACACTGCTCCTGCCCATCACCAATGTCACTGTAGAAGCGCTGGCCCATTATTTGCTGAATCGGCTGATGGAAGAGGCAGATATGGGCGATCTTGTGGAATTGGAGCTATTTGTCAGTTCTGGCGATGGCCAGATGAGCTCGGCCTGCTGGCGAGCTGTTTAAAAAAACACTTTTTTGGGAACTTTTCCCTCAAACCCCTGTCACAGAGACAGTTGTTGAGATGGCGATGTCCGCGGGTGCACCGCAAGGGAAACATCTGAGCAGCGAGGGTCCGACTACTGAGGCCCTCCCCGTTTTGAGTGGCTCCTTCATTGCCGGCTGATATTCAGCCGGCTTTTTTTGCACGCGTTTCACGGTCACCCCAGCAGTGCTGGCTAGCGCGCTGTGCGCCCCCGCCAAACATCTAAGAGGCTTTCCTGAGTCTGAGGGCCCACGAGGGTATCCGTCACCGCGCCCTGTGGGTTAACCAGCAGTGTTGTCGGCAGCACGCGCGGTCGCTCAATGCCAAGGGCGGTGCCCGGGTCCTGCTCGAGCAGGGTGAAGTTGATCCCCATCTCAGCAGCCTGCGACTGCAGCGCTTCACCGTTCTGACCGTCGTAGTTCACTGCAAAGACCATCAGTTCGGTGCTGTCGTCGAGGGCATTCAGCTCGGGTATTTCTTCCCGGCAGGGAGCGCACCAGATGGCCCAGTAGTTGATCACGCGCCAGTGACCGGCGCCGGGTAACTCATCGACCGGTTGAGTACAACTCTGTAGCCCCAGTAAAGCGAATACGATCGGGATCAGCAGTTTCATGCCGATGGGGTTTGCTCGGTGGCAAAGAGCTTCGCAAGGGGGGTCGCCAGCAGTGACGACTCCTGATCGAGATTGTCCTGTAACAGCGCCGCCGCACTGGCGTTGAGCCGGTCCTCGACGAACCGGTTAAGTAGATAGCGCAAGCGGAGACTCGCGTTTTGCAGTGTGGGATGCGTTACCATTGCCGGCCGACCATGTGAGCGGTACTGATGGATTATCCCACCTTACCCTGCGCCCAAAGTCGCCGTCGAGCGGCGAGCATTATCTGCATGCATAATCAGAGGGTCGGCGGATCGTGACCGCAGGGCCATATGTTTTAGTGCTGTACTACAGTCGGGAGGGTGCCACGGCTGCGATGGCAAGACAGGTGGCACGAGGCGTCGAGTGTGTCCCCGGTATTGAGGCGCGGCTGAGAACCGTGCCATCGCTTTCCACAGCAGACACCGCTTCAGAAGACCCGGCGTTGCATGCGACACAGGACGATCTGAAACGCTGCGCGGGCTTGGTACTGGGCAGTCCAACACGATTTGGCAATATGGCCGCCCCGATGAAGCAGTTTCTCGATGAAAGCAGTGCCTTGTGGCTCCAGGGTTCACTGATTGACCGACCCGCCGGGGTATTTACCTCTACTAGTTCTCTGCACGGTGGCCAGGAAACAACGCTGATGAGCATGATGCTGCCGCTGATTCACCACGGCATGGTCATGGTGGGGGTGCCTTACTCGGTGCCGGAGCTGCGGGCCACTGAGGCAGGCGGCACGCCCTACGGCGCCAGCCATTGGTCAACCGAGGCCGGAGATCGGCCAATGGATGATCGAGAGTCGGCGATTTGTCGGGCGCAGGGTAAACGGGTGGCGGAGTGGGCGATGCGCGCACTGAGGCCACATTAGAGATGGCTAAGACGCAAACTGCGTCGCGCGGGCGGCTTACCTTCGCTTTATGGAGCGTAATGTGGCTCACCTGGCTGGGCTTTGTGGCGCAACAGGCGGCCGATGTGGAGCGCTTCTCTGGCACTTGGCTGCTGATTGGGCTGCGCGGCGCGCCCCTCGTGTTTTTCCTGTGGGCAGCATTTACTGACAGTATGCGACTGTTCATCTGGTTTGAACTGGTGCTGCTGTTTTACTTTATTTCCGCGGTCGAGGCGGCGTTTGCCTATCAGGCGGATGTGCTGTCGATGGCGGGTCTAATGTTGGTGGTGATCAACTTTACTGCGTGCATGCTTTACATCCGCTACCGGGGTCGGGAACTGCGCGGCGCCCTGTGACACCGAGCACCCCTTGGCACTGGAGTGTCGGGCACTTACCGCCCCTTCCGATTGTCTGAGGTATTAGCACAGTAATTAATTGGGAAGCTGCCCGAGTGCAGTCAGGGCCGACTGAGGCCAGACAAGGAGAGGTCGTTACGATGATGCGATTGTTGAAAGGAATATGGCGTGTATTGAGCGGCATCAGCCGCGCGATATCTGTTTTGGTGCCGCTGCTGTTCGTGGCCATTTTCGTGATTGCTTTCAGTACCATGCTGAGTGAATCAACGCCGGAGCCATTACCCGAGCGGGCGGCCCTGCTGATTGCCCCGTCGGGGCCCTTGGTCGAGGACTCACGCCCCGTCGATTCACTATCGGCGTTTCTCAATCAGGATTACGATCAGCCTCTGCTGTTGAATGATGTGGTGCGGTCGATCCGCTGGGCGGCGACCGATGAACGCATCACCACCCTGGTGTTTGATTTGGAAAATCTCGCCGGCCCATCCACCAGCCAGACGCTGGAAATCAGCAGCGCGATCGAAGTCTTCAGGGCATCGGGTAAGCCAGTGGTCGCGGTGGGTGATTTTTACTCGCAGGCGCATTATTTGTTGGCCTCCCAGGCAGATCAGATCTTGCTGCATCCCGAGGGCGGCATGTTCCTGGAGGGGTTCTCGGTGTACCGCTCCTATCTGCGGGCATTCCTTGAGAAAATCCGGGTCACCATGCACGTCTTTCGCGCCGGCGAGAACAAGTCGGCGGTCGAGCCCTACCTGCGTGATGACATGTCCGAGGAGGAGCGGCAGGTGGTTTCACGCTGGCTCGAAGGGCTCTGGACCACCTACACCGAGCTCGCCGAGTCTGGCAGGGAATTACCCGCGGGAACAATGGATCAGTTCATCGCATCCTTTGCGACTCAGCTCGGCGCATCCGACAATGATCTCGCCGAAACCATGCTGGCTGCGGGCTGGGTCGATATGCTCGCCGACCATGGCCAGATGGAAAACGTATTGGCCGAATGGGTCGGGGCGACCGATGCGGACGGTTACGCCGAGGTCATCCCACTTGATCGCTATGTCGCGGACGTCAAAATGAGCCGCTCGCTGCGTGAGGAGAACCTGCCGCTAATTGCCATCATCCCCGTTGAGGGTACCTTGATGCCCGGGGACAGTGAGGAGGGCATGGCGGGCAGCGATACCATCAACGGCTATATCGACACCGTTTTGGAGGCCGAAGACCTGGCGGCGATTGTGCTGCGCGTGAACTCCCCTGGCGGTAGCGTGTTCGCCTCGGACTTGATCCGTAGAAAGCTGTCAGAGGTGGCGGACGCCGGCATTCCCATCGTGGTGTCCATGGGCACCGTCGCCGCCTCTGGCGGCTACTGGATTGCAGCAGAAGCAGACGAGATCTGGGCGCTGCCCACGACGCTGACCGGCAGTATTGGTGCCTTCACCGCTTTCCCCACAATTGAGGGCATCGTGGAGTACATTGGTGTCACCGTAGATGGCGTTGGGACCACTCCGTTGGCGGGCGCGGCAAGCGTTAACCGCGGGCTGAGCCCGGAGATGGCGAGCATTGTGCAGGCACTGGCTTATGGCGCCTATGACGACTTCATTGAATTGGTCGCGAGTGGTCGCGACATGAGTGAGCAAGCGGTGAGAGACGTCGCCGATGGGCTGGTCTGGACTGGCGCCGAGGCGGCGGATCGTGGTCTTGTCGATGAATTGGGTGGTTTGGATGAGGCGGTGGCGGCTGCGGCGCGCTTGGCCGGCGTGGAAGAGTGGCGCACCGCCCGCACCCGGGTACCGCCCTCTTTTGAAAGCGTGTTGCTACAGGAATTGAGCGGCTCCCTTGGCATAGTCGCGGCACCGCTGGGTGGCTGGTTCGAGTCGCTGGTAAGTGCCTTCAAACCCGCGATCAAGAGCCTCTCCAGTCTGCGCGATCCGATGCATGTTTATGCCCAGTGCCTTGCCTGTGCGCCGCTGCTTTAGGGATTATCGCTGATGGTGCTCGAGTTTTCTGAAGAGGCCAGCCCGGCGTTGCCGGCGGCATCTGCCATCTTGGTCCGACGGACTCATGATGGGTTGGAGACACTCCTCCTCAAGCGCAGCGATGAGCTCACACACATGCCCGGGCTCTGGGTATTTCCTGGTGGCAAGGTCGAGGTTTCCGATGAGGGCGACGACGACCTCGAGCAAGCCCGCTGTGGTGCTGCCCGGGAGTTGCAGGAGGAGGCGGGGCTTTCGCTGCCGGTTGAGACGCTGCAGACCTTCTCTCACTGGCTCACCCCTGTGGTGGTGAAGCGGCGTTTTGCCACTTGGTTTTTCATCGCAGAGGTGGGATCAGACGAGCCGGTTACGGTCGATGGCAGCGAGATCGTTGCTCACGATTGGTGGCGCCCGGGTGACGCGATTCTTGCTCACTATGAGGGCCAGCTCCCTATTACACCGCCGACGCTGGTGTCGCTGCACGATCTACAGGTTGAGGATAATCCGTCGGTCCTGCTTGCTCAGCTGGGTGAGCGCGCCCCGCCGCGCTTTTTCCCCCGCGTGGTGAGAGACGGCGATCAGATGGCGTTTCTTTACGAGGGTGACGCGGCCTATGAGAGTGGCGACCTCAGTCAGCAGGGCGCCCAGCATCGCACGCTCGGAGCGCGGGGTATCTTCCGTTACGTCGGCGCCGACTGACGACATGCTTCAGAACTGACTCGCACTCGGCACCAATCTGCGCCGCGAATTACTGAAACCACTTGCCGCCAGGCAACAGGAGCCGCGTGTCGCGGACCGTGTCGTCAAACAAGGGTTTGAGTCGACGCTCACTGCCCCCTTCCTGACGACGGGAAATCATGGTGACAGGGAAGAGATACACGTCCATTTGCCGGGATCGGAGCGCTCTGGATCGACCTTTGTTATCGCGGTAGACCACCCAGTCCATGTCGAGGCGATCACCGAGTAGATCGCCAAATACCACCCCCATAGCCTGAAGGGTCAGTGTGTCCTCCGCCGGCACCAACCTCTCGTCGAGTATTCGTTGCAGTGTATTCAGGTCGCGATCGGCGACGCCGGTCAGACCGCGACCGAGTCGGTTGGCGAGCTGTTCTACACGCATGCGCTGGTCAGCCATGAATTGCCGGTCTATGGCTGTCAGGGATTCGATGAGGAAGTCAAAATTGGGGTTTTGGGCGACTGACCAGCTTGTGCATATGGACAGGGCAGGCAAGGTGAAAAGGACCAGCAGGCGTCTCAAGCCATGGGTTAAAAACCGTTTTTTCTCCGGTTGTGAAACCGCCTCTGAAGTGGATAATTGCGACACCATGTTGTGCAGTTCTCTCCCTTAGCCTCCCTGCCGGAGTAAATCGATGATAACCGGAAGCATTGTTGCGTTGGTAACGCCTATGCACCCAGACGGTGCTATCGATTGGTCCGCGTACGCCCGCCTGATCGAATACCACATCGAATCGGACACCGCGGGTTTGGGCGTGGTGGGTACGACGGGCGAAAGCCCGACACTGACGGTGCCCGAGCACTGTGAGGTAATTAGGTTTGCGGTCGAGCAAGCCGGGGGGCGGATTCCGGTGGTGGCCGGTACTGGCGGTAACTCGACCCATGAAGCGATCGAACTCACCGTGTCGGCGGCGGAGGCGGGCGCGGACTATTCGCTGTCCGTGACGCCCTATTACAATAAGCCAACACAACAAGGACTGTTTGAGCATTTTCAGGCGGTGGCGCGTTCGGTCAACCTGCCCATCATTCTCTATAACGTCCCCGGTCGCACTGGCTGTGATTTGTTGAATGACACGGTGGTCAAGCTCAGCCAAATCGACAATATCGTGGCGATTAAAGATGCAACCGGCGATGTGGCACGCGGCGCAGCGCTGATCGAGGCCGTGCCGGATGGTTTCGCGGTGTTTTCCGGTGACGACGCCACGGCGCT
>CESZ01000964.1_pt1 | contig 10657 bp, 11 predicted proteins | sample 531081 | NCBI WGS metagenome assembly CESZ01 (sample SAMEA2621260, study PRJEB7988) | marine metagenome | biome: marine biome (ENVO:00000447); feature: surface water layer (ENVO:00002042); material: "saline water (ENVO:00002010), including plankton (ENVO:xxxxxxxx)" | depth 5 m | reverse complement strand
CCATGAAAAGATATATCCGGAAAATGTTCTTGAAAAGTATCCATCATGTGCTTTTTTAAGCCAAAAACATGTTCCTGATGTGCACCTAGATCAGAATAGGCTAAGTCCATTGCTTTTGCCAAACCTACAATACCATGTAGGTTTTCTGTACCTCCACGTAAACCGCGTTCTTGAGCGCCACCATGAATAAATGCTTTCGAATGAACTGATCTATTAATATATAAAAACCCAATACCTTTTGGCCCATGAAATTTATGTGCTGCGCAGGTAAGAAAATCAATGTCTAATTCTTGAAGATTGAAAGTGTAATGCCCCATCGTCTGAACAGTATCAGAATGAAAATACGCACCATGCTTTCTGCAAATTCGAGAGACTTCCTGTATGGGCATTAAAGTGCCTAATTCATTGTTGGCATGCATCAAGGTGACCAGGGTCTTTTTCGAGGTATCTTCTAAAATACTTGCGAGGTGATCGAGGTCAACATTTCCTGCACTATCAATATCTACATAAACAAGCTCAACTTCATATTTATCTTGAATATGACATGCTGTATGTCCAACTGCGTGATGCTCAATCTTTGAAGTGACAATTCTTTTTACATCAAGTTCAGTAACAGACGTAAACATGGCCATATTATCGGCCTCCGTTCCGCCTGAAGTAAATACAATTTCAGAAGGTTGACAATGAAGATGTTTGGCGACACCTCTTCTAGACTGTTCAATAATCGCCTTAGAACTTCTACCAAAAAGATGTGTACTTGAAGGATTCCCAAAATCATTCTTTAATATGGGCGTCATAGCTTCAAATACCTCAGGTGCAACTGGTGTGGTTGCTGCATTATCAAGATATACCTTCATCTGCAAAACTTTGCACGAAGGTAATAAATTTAAAGTAAATCTCTTCCTCATAATTTACAAGTGAAATGAATGAACACGGAATAATATTTGTACATTCACGATATGTGCCTAAGTGTTAAAATTGTTACATTTTCTGCCGGGGTTTTGTGTTTTTCCAATGCATATTTCAGCCAGGTTTGGTTTGATATTGCAGCAGGCGGATCGATTGGAACCGCTATCTCCAGTGATTTTGAATTATATGACGATACAAGAATTGATGTTGCACCGCGGGCTTCTTCAAATGCATTTTTAAAAATCGGTGTCAACATAACAGAAACGGAATCAATTCTTTTTGATATTGGTGTTTCAAGTCGAAATTTTAGCTTCTCTCAAAAAGATTTACCCGATTCAGAGAACATGTCAAAAAACATCTCTCTTGGTTATACGGGTTTTAGAATTCTACCAATGTATAGGCATACAAAAGAAGGATCTTATATCGAAATTGGTCCTGAGTTTGGTTCTATTCAAAATCAATATTATTCAGATGAGGCAAATGGTGCTATTCCAGAAAACTCATTTTTCAGTGAAAGAAGCTTTCGCGGGGCCATAGGTTTCGGAGGCTATATTTTGGGAAATGAAAGAATCACATTGGTTTCTGGCCTACGTATTCTATATGATTTCGCAGATTTAAGGTCAGATAATGCTGTTAATGCTCAATTCCCCTATCAAAACTATAATGAAAAAAGAGATAGTCCATTCAAGGCATTTGACATCCAACTCAGTCTAGAGCTTAATATATCATTAGGGTTTTTGGTGCGCAGTTCCTGCGGAAGAAGAAAGCTACTTATTCAGTGGTAGCAGACTTCCATACAAATCATAATGGTCTGCTTTTTCAATCACAACCTTTGTGAAATCTCCCATTCGCACGTACTGGTCTTTTGTGGAAACCAAAACTTCGTTGTCTACCTCAGGAGAATCAAATTCCGTTCTTCCTACAAAATAACCTCCTTCCGTCTTATCAAAAAGAACCTTAAGCTCTTGTCCTACTCGATTTTGATTTAAATCGTAGCTGATACCAGATTGTAAATCCATTATAATATCTGCCCTCTCTTTCTTGAGTAATTCAGGAACGTCATCTTCGAAATTATAGGCATGGGTGTTTTCCTCATGAGAATACGTGAATATTCCAAGTCGATCAAATTTAGATCGCTGGACCCAATCATACATCTCTTCAAAATCAGCATCCGTTTCGCCGGGATAACCGGCAATTAATGTTGTGCGTATGGCAACACCTGGAACAGTAGCCCTTATTTTAGCAATTAAATTTTCTGTTTTTTCACGGGTAATTCCTCTTCGCATTGCTTTAAGCATCCTTGTAGATCCATGTTGCAAAGGCATGTCTAAATAATTGCAAATTTTTGGATTATCTCTCATGACCTCAAGCACATCCATTGGAAAACCAGAGGGGAAAGCATAATGCAAACGAATCCATTCAATACCCTCTACCTCCACGAGCTTCAATAATAGATCAGCCAATGCTCTTTTTTTGTAAAGATCTAAGCCATAATAGGTCAAATCTTGGGCAATCAACATCAATTCCTTTACTCCATTTGCTGCAAGACCTTTTGCTTGCTTAACCAGGGCTTCAATTGGCGTTGAGAGATGTTTTCCTCGCATCAGTGGAATCGCACAAAAAGAACATGGACGGTCACAACCTTCAGCAATTTTAAAATAGGCAAAGTGATTAGGCGTAGTCAAAAGTCTTTCTCCAACAAGCTCGTGCTTGTAATCTGCCTTTAGTGTTTTCAATAATCTAGGAAGCTCTCGCGTTCCAAAATATCCATCCACCTCCGGGATTTCAGATTCCAGATCCTCTTTGTAGCGCTCAGATAGGCAACCCGTAACGTAAACTCTGTCTACAGCGCCCTCTTTCTTTGCATCTGCATACCTTAAAATGGTATCTATTGATTCTTGTTTGGCATTGTCAATAAAACCACATGTGTTGATGATTACGATTTCTGAATCATCCTGCTGCGCCTCATGAGTCACATCAAATTTATTGGCCTTGAGCTGTGCCATCATCACCTCTGAATCAAAAATATTCTTTGAGCAACCCAATGTTACTACGTTTACCTTATTTTTCTTTAGTGTTCTTGCCTTCATTGTTTGTAAAAATAAGGTACTTTCGTTAGACACACTATGAACCGCAGAATTACTTTTTTATTCACCCTTTATTTTCTGAGCACTTCCTGTTCGAAAACAACAGTGATTGACCCATATTTTTTTGGAAATGGAATGGAAGAAATTCATATTAACGCAGAGGTAAAAGGCACTTTCCCAGAGACCCAATCCTTTCGCATTATAAACGCATACATAGATGCAAATCTTCTTTATTTAGAATTGGAGTATAGAGCATCTTGCGTGGGTTCTGATAATTTTCAATTCATTGGAGGAGCTTTAAATTATGACGAGATGGGTTTTGCACACAGAGAGGCACGTTTGTCTATTGAAAAAAGAGGAGAAAGCTGTGACCTTATAAAAGAAACAAAGATTGTTGACCTCAGAGAGCTTACAAGTGCGCATCAGAGAGATGCAGAGGTGATACTACACATCGGAGGTTGGCGAACTGATATGACCTATGTTTATATCCCCTACAAAAAAAATTAAAATGGCCGTAAATCACACTTTGGTATTATATTTGAAGAATCAAGACAAAACCCACCATTATGAAAATAATATTCATTTTATCACTTCTTGTATTTGCCTCGTGCAAAACGGCAAAAAACACATCCTCAGAAAATAACCAAACGAAATTGGAGCAATCAAACAATGAGGGAGGCATAGTGGAACGTAAACGTGAACCCATTCAAATTAAGGCTGAAGTTGGAAGAATTGAGCTTCGGGAGCAAACGACCGGTGTGCAAATCATAAAATCACGAGTCGAGGGAAATACTTTGTATCTAAAAATTGGATATTCAGGAGGTTGCACAAAGCATGATTTTAAGGTAATTGGCAATCCTATGATTTCCAAATCATTACCACCAATTCGTAGGGTTGAGCTAGTTCATCTAAACAATGGAGATACCTGCAGAGAATATATTGAGCAACAGTTAATTATAGATGTCAGTAACTTGGCTTATCAACAGGAAACTGGCAGTAAAATTAAGCTTCAATTTTCTGGAATAGAAGAAATGATCATGTACACCTTCACAACCGACTAATAACGAATGTCAAAAAAAGATGTACTCGATCTATCAAGTCCGATCTTTATAACCGGAATCGGAACAGATGTAGGAAAGACTGTTGTTTCCGCAATTTTATGTCAATGGCTTCAAGCAAACTATTGGAAACCCATTCAATCGGGAGATCCCGATGGAGGAGATTCGAAAACATTGAAAAACTTGGTAAGCCATTCTTCATTTGAAATTTTTAAAGAAGCCTATACATTCGATGCACCATTATCCCCTCATGCAGCAGCAAAATTAGAAGGTAAAAAAATTGAAGTTGATTCAATTATTCCTCCTGAATCTAAAAACCCTATCATAATTGAAGGCGCTGGTGGACTTCTTGTTCCTTTAAACTATCAAAATGAAACCATCTGCGACCTCATTATACATTTTAATGCTCAGGCTATTGTTGTTGTCAAGGAATACCTCGGAAATATAAACCATAGCTTTTTGACAATTTCACATTTGGAGAAAAAAAATATAAAAATAGCAGGTTTGGTTTTTGTAGGAGAAGAGCTTCCACATACATGGGATATTATAGCAAAAATGACTGGACTGCCCCTACTCTTTAGAGTTCCTATATTCAAAGAATTAAATAAAGACACAATCGTTAACTTTGTGAAAGAAATTGACCAAAAATAGATGATGCCTATGAGTCTTGAATATGACAAAAAACATCTCTGGCACCCATTGACTCAGCACCAGCTGCATCCCGAAAATATTTTAATAAAAAAAGCAAAAGGAGCGCTTCTTTTCGATGAACAAGACAATCAATATATAGACGGTATTGCATCATGGTACACATGTATGTATGGACACTGCAACCCTTATATTACCAATAAAGTAGCTACGCAGATGCAAAATCTGGACCATGTAGTTTTTACGGGCTTCACGCACGAACCAGCAATAAACTTAGCCAAGGCGTTAATATCTATCTTGCCCAAGAACCAACATAAATTATTTTTTTCTGACAACGGTTCAACATCTGTTGATATAGCCATAAAAATGGCATTTCAATATCACTTTAATAAGGGTGAAAAAAGAAAAAAACTAGTTGCATTTGAAGACGGTTTTCATGGCGACACATTTGGAGCCATGTCTGTTTCTGGCTTATCCATATATAATGGACCATTTGAAGATTTCTGTTTAGATGTTGAACGAATTCCTGTTCCCAATGAAAACAATATCCATCTACTTGCTCCTCGTTTTGAGGAAATGATGCAGAAAGGTGATGTCGCTGCGTTTGTATATGAACCATTGGTACAAGGCGCTGCTGCGATGAAAATGCACCTACCTGAACACCTAGATCAATTGCTCGGGATTGCCAAAGAAAATGGGGTAATCACAATAGCCGATGAGGTAATGACAGGTTTTGGAAAAACTGGAAAGCATTTCGCATCAGAACACATGCAAAACCTTCCTGATATCATTTGCCTATCAAAATCACTAACTGGTGGTCTAGTACCTATGGCGATTACAAGCTGTAATGAAAGAATTTATAGGGCATTTCTCAGTAATAAAATGGAAAAAGGATTTTTTCACGGACACACCTATTCTGCAAACCCAACATCATGTACTGCAGCTCTTGCCAGTATTGAACTCCTAGAATCTGAGGAGATTCAAAACAGGATAAAAATGATTTGCTCGTCACATGAAAAATTCAATGAAAAAATTAAAAATCACCCAAAAATTAAAAACACAAGGCAACAGGGAATTATCTATGCTATTGACTTCAACGTAGAAACTGATCGCTATGGAGACCTCAGGTATAAGCTTTTCGATTTTTATATGAGTAAGGGTATATACCTAAGACCATTGGGCAATACGGTCTATATTTTAGCACCGTTTATTATTTCAAAAAACCAACTTGAAAAAATATACCGTGCGATTGAAGATAGTCTAAATATACTATAACTGTTATACATTTAAATGGTGATAATATGAATGCAAGCTACTGGAGCGAAAGGTATCAAAGTAAAAAAACAGAATGGGACTTAGGTAAAGTGTCTTCTCCTCTAGTGGAGATTTTCAAGGGCATAAAAAAAAATGCGAAAATATTAATACCTGGATGTGGAAACGCCTACGAGGCGGAGTTTCTTTTCAACATAGGATATAAAAATGTACATCTTATTGATGTCGCAAAAGAGCCACTTGAGGCTTTTAAAAGACGAAACGAGAGCTTTCCTCATGATCAAATTATCCTAGGAGATTTTTTTGACCATTCAGGTCTTTATGATTTCATCATCGAACAAACCTTCTTTTGTGCTATTCAACCTGCGCTTCGCACAAAATATGTTCGCAAAACTCATCAACTTCTCAAACCTCGGGGTGAACTTTTAGGCGTCTTATTTGATCGAGATTTTGAAGGAGGACCACCATTCGGAGGAAGGAAAGAGGATTATAAAACCTTATTTTCTAAGGTATTTGAAGAAGTTGAGATTCAGAAAAGCTTACATTCAATTCAACCACGATTAGGCGCAGAGGTAACGATTAGGTGTGTTAAATAAAAGGTAAGGTAACGACCTATACAGGTTGATTCTTCAAAATATATTTTAGGTGATAGCTCACAAGGTTTTCAACAGGCTTAGCCACTATAGAGCGAATCTCTATTCCTAAGTTATCGGCAGCAACCCTCAGCTCGTCCTCAAGAAGTGCTGACAGTGAACCAACAAAATGTACTGGGGTATCAAGATAATTCTTGTAACAGCACACATGAACTTCCATGAAGTGTTGTAGCCCCTTAATTATAATATCGTTGAAGAAAGGGTGATTCTTATGCTTTACGATAAACGGCATAAAAGATGCGATATAGACATTGGCACTATCCTTTTGATAGACATTAGAAACAATCTCAGCCTCAGTTAATGCGTAAGTATCTTGAAAGTCATTCAAAAGATCAGCTGGTAACTTATGATATAAAAAGCTAGAAAGTAAAAACTTACCAAAATAGCTTCCGCTGCCCTCATCACCTAAAACATAACCTAAGGCGGGGACCTCTTCGGTCAGGTTATTGCCATCAAAATAACAAGAATTAGATCCTGTGCCGATGATACACGAAATTCCAGGCTCACCATCATATGTGGCAAACGCACATGCAAGTAGATCATGCTCTACCAATACTTCAGCACTTTTAAATACAGATTGAATTCCCTTTTTTATTTCGTTATTCATCTTTTCGCTTGAACAACCGGCGCCATAGAAAAAAATCTTCTTTACGGAGGATGCATGGCCCACAATTTCCTTGTTTTTACGAATCTCTGAAGACACGACTTCTGCAGAGTGGAAATATGGATTGAAGCCAATGGTATTGTAAAAAGTTTGTTTAGATTTGCTATTAACTAAGACCCAGTCACTTTTAGTTGAACCACTTTCAATGATAAAAATCATATTTAAAATTGTTTATTTCAGCTTTGTGTCTTTAGAACACTTTCAAATATAATACAATTAATACGAAGTCATCAATTTCAAATAAAAAAATGAATAAAAAAGAGCTTAACCCTAACGTATCTGTTGACTGTGTGATATTTGGTTTTGACATGGAGCAGCTATATGTATTACTCATTGATAGTGGTAGCACAGCTTCATACAGCCCGGCAAGAATGGCTGTTCCGGGAGACTTAATCTATGATACGGAAACGCTCGATGAAGCTGCACGTCGAGTGCTTAAGGAGCTTACTGGTATTGAAAATATTTACCTTGAACAAATTGGTGCATTTGGAGACCCAGATAGGATTGGAAAAAAAGCATCCGACAGAAAATGGCTAGAATCCATTCGAGCAATGCCAGAGGCAAGAGTTATAACTGTTGCATATTATTCACTTGTTCGTATGCCGAACTTCAATCCAAAAGCTAGCTCTTTTGCAAAAAGTGCAGGATGGGCTCCTGTTAAAGAAGTACACGATCTTGCATTTGATCATTATGAGATCCTTCAAGCCGGACTTGAACAGCTTAAAAGGAAAATAAAAATTCAACCTATTGGCTTCAATTTACTTCCTGAAAAATTCTCATTAAGCCAACTCCATAAGTTATATGAATGCATATACGATAAAGAGCTAGACAAAAGAAATTTCAGAAGGAAAATTTTAAACTTGAATATACTGACCGATCTAGATGAAAAACAGATTGGAGTTCCTCATAAACCTTCACAACTCTTCAAATTCAATGAAGAAAATTATAAGAAATTATCGGAAGAAGGCTTTGATAATTTTGGGTTTTAAAACCTGAATAAGTTTCCTTATATTTGTTAGATAAGTTACCACCTGTAACTTTTAGACTATTCAATTTGTATTAACTGTAAATGCACTTATTTGAAAAAGCATGAATACAACGCGATTATTGATGAGCTTAGTGCTCCACTTTATCGCTATGCCTTTCATTTCCTGAGGAATCAGGAAGATGCGAAAGACATTATTCAAGATGTTTTTGAAAAGTTGTGGATAAACAGAAAAATGATTGATTTGGACAGAGTAAAATCTTGGTTGTATCGGTGTACGCACAATGCGATGGTAAATTTTTTATCAAAAAAGTCGCGCACGCAATACATGAATAATCAAGACTTACCAGTATCCTCTACTCCATTTGATTCAACTTTTGAATCGATGCAGGTCGTGGAAAGAATGGTAAATATTCTACCTCCAACTCAAAAAAGCATTATTCTGTTACGCGACATCGAGGGTTATACTTATAGCGATATCGGTCAGATTCTGGATCTGTCGGCATCTCAAGTAAAAGTATATCTCTTCCGTGCAAGAATGAAAATTAAAAAACAGTTAGTAGGATTGAAAAAGCTCGCATGACATCACCAAACTTTGAAAATATTGACTTATGGCTCTTTGATTACGTCGAAGGCAATTTAAGCGTATACCAAAAGGAGCTTTTAGAAAACTATATTCTAAACCATCCTGAACTCGAGATTGATCTAGACATGTGGAATATGGCGAAAATGCCAGTTGTAGAAACCTTAGCGCATGACCTTCAATTAAAGAAGAAGAGAGAAAATCGTTATGCATATTACACAACCAGTATCATTAGCGCCATAATTATCTTATTGATTGGCAAATCGAATGAGACATACAATATAAATTTAGATTTAAATAAATCAATTCAAACATCTGATTTACAGATAGAAAAAAATAAAAATGATGCCCCAAAAGATGCGTACAAGATCAATTCTAAAAAACCTATTTCGACCTTAGTAAAGACAGAACCTTCAGTAATTGAAAATGAAATTCAAATAACGCAAAGAGTTTCAGTATCAGGATTGGCAAATGCGAATACAACCAGTAAACTGCAGCAGACTTTTATATCACCTAATAAAGCCCCTGTAAATTCAATCACAGGCCAATATCCATCATCTAAAAAAGAGCTTCAAGAAGAAGGAATAAGTGTTTTATCTATAAATCCAATAAAGTTACCCATTCAGCTCAAAGGAGTTGTAAATAGTCAATCCCACTCCTCTATCGAATTAAGCCACTCAACCGAAGTATCAAATAAGAAATCATTAGGTTTAAACGGTATCCGATTAAATACGAGGTCTTTATTTAATAAAATTGATCGAGTACTATCAAAAAGTATTGCCTTTAGCAATTATCGGGATCATTTCTACATTATCCCAGGAATAGCATCCAACAATGTAAACCTGAGTGCAACGGGCTCAACATCTCAAACAAGATTTTTGTCAACATCAAGAGCACGTTGGTATGCCACAAGTAACGAAAAACTTTCTCAAGAAATAAGTCTTGATGGTTATGCGAGGTCTATAAGGTCAGGAATTGGTGCCCAAGTTAATTATGACACATATGCCAATGGAACGATTCAAGATTGGAATGCTGCATTGATTTTCTCCCCTAAAATTGCCCTTTCACGGAACATCTCTCTTGAGCCAGTAGCCCGTATTAAAATTGGAAATAAGATCCTAGATGCAGATAAAGCTGAGAATAACAGTGTGTCACTATATAATAACGAAAATCCTCAAACTTTTGCCTTTGATACCGCACAAAACATAGGTCGAAAGCTTTGGTATAGAGACCTAGATGCAGGGTTTACAATTAACACCAAAGTTCTATACATTGGTTTTCAAGCCGAAAACCTTCTGAAACACGTCGAAAACCTTTACCAAAATGAACAGTCCTCAACCAATACAATACCGACTACATACTCTGTACTTGCAGGTACTCAATACTTATCTCGAAATGAAAAAATTAGCTTTCATCCATACATTTACATGCGTTCAAATGTAAATCGAACTTCATATTACACTGGCTTTTCATTTGATTTAGATAAGTTATTTATTGGTGCTTCATACGGTACTGATGATGAATATTCTGGTTCTCTTGGACTTTCATTAAACCGTTTTGCACTACTCATACAAACCACGAGGGCATATCAACCACAATTAAATCAAAATCTTTTTACACATCAACTCACCTTACGTATCAATTCTCCTATGAGCAAGAAAACTAGAAGATACATTACACTTTAAAACATGAAAAAACTCATCACTCTACTTGTCATTACATTCATTTCTTTTGCATCCAATGCACAAGATCCAACATTCACGCAGTTCTTCTCAAACCCCATATATCTGAACCCAGC
>CESZ01010205.1_pt1 | contig 10692 bp, 9 predicted proteins | sample 531081 | NCBI WGS metagenome assembly CESZ01 (sample SAMEA2621260, study PRJEB7988) | marine metagenome | biome: marine biome (ENVO:00000447); feature: surface water layer (ENVO:00002042); material: "saline water (ENVO:00002010), including plankton (ENVO:xxxxxxxx)" | depth 5 m | reverse complement strand
ACCGGCCGATGCTCGGCGGGCGGCAATCTTTGCAATGCCTCCCCAGCAGCAGACAGCATTCCGGCGCTGATTGCCAATGGTGCCCAGTGCCGCATTCTGGGGCCCGATGGCGAGCGCACGCTTGCGGTCGAGGATTTCGTGGTCGGACCAAACCAGAACGCATTGGCGTCGGATGAATTATTGGTTGAACTCATCTTGCCAAGGCCTGCGGTTGGCACTTCAGACGCCTACCTGCGGCTCACACCGCGAACCGAAATGGACATCGCGGTGGCCGGGGCAGGGGTCTCGATCACGGTTGATGAGTCAGGCATTTGCACCGCTGCGAGGGTCGCGATCGGTGCGGTGGCACCCACGGCATTATTAGTCGAGGCGGCGGCTCAGGCAGTGGTGGGTTCTCAACTAGATCAAGCGGCGATCGATGGGGCGGTTGCGGCGGCGCGCGCTGCGGCAACACCTATCTCCGACAAGCGCGGCACGGCCGAGTACCGCACCCACGTGGTGGGGGTGTTGGTGTCGCGTGCCATTGCCAATGCACAGGCACGGATTACAGAGGCGCGCTCATGAACAAGCCGCTCAAAAAAATGGCCGTGCAGGCCACCATTAATGGCGAGAGCACCGCTTTCCTTTGCTCACCCGGTCAGGTGTTGGCTGAGGTGCTCCGCGATGAGCTCGAGCTGATTGGTACCAAGATCGGCTGCAATACGGGTGACTGCGGCGCTTGCTCAGTATTGTTGGACGATCGTTTGGTGTGTTCCTGTTTGGTGCTGGCAGCTGAAGTAGAGGGCAAGTCAGTACAGACGGTGGAAGGCGTGGCTAATGGCGGCGAGCTGCATCCAGTTCAACAGAAGCTCTTGGAGCACGGCGGCTTACAGTGCGGCATCTGCACGCCGGGTGTAGTGATTGCTGCCAAGGCGCTATTGGAGCATAACCCCGATCCCACCGAGGAGCAGGCGCGCTACTGGTTGGCCGGCAATCTTTGCCGCTGTACGGGCTACGACAAGATCATTCGCGCGGTGTTGGATGCCTCCAAGACGATGCGCGGGGAGGCAGCATGAACGCCTATCAGGAATTCAAAATTATTGGCTCGCGCCCCATCCGGCCCGATGGCCTCGATAAGGTTACTGGCCGCGCGCGCTACGGCGCCGACCTCAACATGCAGGGCCAGCTCTATGGCTATGTTTTACGGAGCCCCCATGCGCATGCGTTCATCAAATCGATCGACTGCAGCAAGGCGCTGGCGATGGAGGGTGTGTTGGCAGTGATGACCGGGGAGGATCTCGTTGAGCCCGGTAGTCAAATGCTCGGTAGTGGTGAGGGCGCTCTGGCGCTAAAGGATGTACTTCCGATGGTGATGTCGCAGGGAAAGGTCCTGTTTCATTCGCAGGCAGTCGCTGCCGTGGCTGCGACATCGCCCGAGCTTGCAGCCGAAGCCGCGCAAGCCGTGGAGGTGATGTACGACGTGCTCCCGTCTGTCACTGACGTGCACAAGGCGCTGGCGGCCGACGCACCTATTTTGCATGACGATCGATTCCCGGATGGCTATCCCGAGGAGCCCACGAATCTCGCCACCCACATCAGCCTCACCGTGGGCGATCCCGACGCCGCATTTGAAAAAGCCGATATGGTGATCGAGCAGACCTATTCGGTGCCTATGTGCCACCAGGGATATATCGAGCCCCAGGCCTGCGTGGCGCGTGCTGACGCCGCGGGCAGGGTAGAGTTGTGGTGCTGCACGCAGGGCCACTTCACGGTGCGCAATTACACCTCGGCGGTCACAGGTATTGATTTAGGCAAGATCAAGGTCATTGCCTCGGAAATTGGCGGTGGCTTTGGTGGTAAGACCACTGTGTATCTCGAGCCTCTCGCTGTGGTGCTCGCCCGCAAGTCAGGCCGCCCAGTGAAGATGGTCATGGACCGCGGTGATGTGTTCCGTGCCACCGGTCCGGCACCCGGTGCGGAGACCAAGGTGAAACTCGGCGCGACCCGCGACGGCAAACTGGTCGCGGCGGAGGTCGAGTGCCTGATGGACTCGGGGGCCTATAACGGCAATCCGGCGGGAATCCCGGCCTTTATGGCGACGGCCTGCTACAAGCTCGCCGATGCGCGCTCCACCGGCCGCTCGGTATACACCAACAAACCGAAAATTCATGCGTATCGCGCGCCAAGTATTCCGCAGGTCACACTGGGATTTGAGCTTGCGATCACTGAGCTGGCGGCCGAGTTGGGTATCGATCCCATCGAGTTTCGCCTCATGAATGCGGTGGAGGAAGGCGACGCCAACATGATGGGTGCCCCCTATAAACGCATCGGTTTAAGGGAGTGTCTTGAAGTGGCGCGCAACAACGAGCACTACAAGTCGGCTGTTGCTGAGGGTGCCGGACGAGGGGTGGCGATGGGCTATTGGATAAATGCTGGCATGCAATCGAGCGCCACGCTCAATGTGATTGCAGACGGTCATGTTGCGATTCTGACGGGCAGCCCAGATATTGGCGGCTCCCGTGCCTCCATGGCGCTGATGGCATCAGAAGTATTGGGGATCCCCTTTGAGCACATTCACCCGCAAGTGGCGGCCACCGACGCGGTGGGGCACACGGATTTAACCGGCGGTAGCCGGACCACGCTGGCAACCGGGCAGGCGGTCATTCAAGCTGCCGAGCAGTGTGTGGCGGAGCTTTGCCGTCGCGCCGCCGCAGAGTGGGAGGTCGAGCCCGGCGTGGTGACCTGGTCTCAAGGGGCTGCGCATCACGGTGATCAGAGCCTGACCTTTGAAGAGCTCGCCAGTCGCGCAGGTGCAATGGGCGGGCCGCTTACATTTGCGAGCTCCTTGACCTCGACCAGCACGGCGCCGGGTTTCGGGGTACATATCTGCGATGCTGAAGTGGATAAAGAAACCGGCCGCACCACCATAACGCGCTATACCGCGATTCAGGATGCGGGTAAGGCCATTCACCCCGACTACGTTGAGGGCCAGATGCAGGGCGGTGCAGTGCAGGGGATTGGCTGGGCGCTCAATGAGGAGTACCTATACGACGATGAGGGCGCGCTGGAGAACCCCGGGTTTCTCGACTACCGCATTCCGGTCGCCTCGGACCTACCCTTTATCGATACCGTGATTGTGGAAGTGCCCAACCCGCTCCATCCTTTTGGAGTGAAGGGCGTGGGAGAGGTGCCGATTGTGCCGCCCATGCCCGCTATAGCCGAGGCGGTGTATCAATCCACAGGCGTGCGGTTCAGAGATTTGCCGCTCAATCCACCTAAGATCGTGGCGGCGCTCGCGAACAGTTGAGCGGCCGGCGTGCTCGCTTCAGCGGGTGATCAGCCTATTATTTACCTGAACGCTTCCTCCACCCTCTAAAATTCAGGCTTGGAGTTCCTCCGCTAGGCCTGCACTGGTGTTTTCAACGCGCTTGGGTATGGTGTTTTCAGGAGCAACAATATGGGCAGGGAGCGCCACAGCGTTCAATTAATCTAACTGAATAAAGGGGAAGAGAATGAAAAAATGGTTAATGGTTTTTTTGATGTGCGTCGCGCCACTGGCGTTGGCCGATGGTCACGGGGATCTGGGACTTGAAAAGCGTCAGTCCGACGCGCCTATGAATGTGACCTCGGTGGTTCTTGGAGAAGAGGTGAGCTCAATCAGTGCCGAGGGTGACATGGAGGGATACGGCAAGGTCTACGTCACCTATCACTTGAGCTACAACGCGGCGCGGACAGGTGGCACCGTTGACGGCCAAGGCCGCGGTTTTACGCCGGACGGTTATGCGTCAGGTCGCTTTCAAGGATTCTGGGAGCTGGTTGACAATGTGGTGGTAATGCGCAATGTAGTGAGCATTAACGACAACACCATGAATCTAGACGTGATTAAGTTCAACCCGCTGACGAGAGAGCTCGTGGTGCAGGCCTACATTCTGAAGTAGACCTTCTGCAGGATATAAAAAACCCCGCTGCTGCGGGGTTTTTTATATCCTGCAGCGGCAGTGCCGCAGAGGAGAAACGCTAAAGTTAGCTTTTGATCTGCGCCTTAATGGTTTTCTCGCTGGTCTTGCCATACGGCGGCAGCATGCCGCCCAGCTTGGCCACGTTGAATCTCAGCGTCTGGCTGTAGATCGACTTGGCGTGGCTGAAGGTCTTGAAGCCTTCAATCCCGTGATAAGAACCCATGCCCGACGGGCCGACGCCGCCAAAGGGCATGTCTTCCTGTGCGATGTGGAAGATCACATCGTTGATGCAGACACCGCCTGAGGTAGTGCGATGCAGGAAGGCTTCTTCTTCGCCCTTGTCCGTGCCGAAGTAGTAGGCAGCCAGCGGACGCGGGTTGGCATTGATGTAGTCGATGGTCTCATCGAAGTTCTTGTAGGTGCGGATCGGCAGTAGCGGACCGAAAATCTCTTCCTCCATGCAGAGCGCGTCGTTCTCGGGCGACACAATCAGTGTGGGAGGGATCTTGCCCGTACCATTGCTGAAGTCCTCATTCGCGGGGTTCAGCGAGATGATGCGACAGCCCCGTTGCTCGGCATCTTCAAGGTAGCCACCCAGGCGCTTGTGGTGACGATCGTTGATCACCGAGGTGTACTGGTCATTGTCGCGCAAGCTCGAGTACATCTCGTTGACCGCTCTGGTCGCAAGGCTGATCACTTCCTCCAGCTGCTCCTCGGGCACCAGCAGGTAGTCCGGCGCGAGGCATATCTGGCCAGCGTTCAGGGTCTTGCCCAGCATCACGCGTTGCATTGCCTGATCGAGGTCCGCTGAGCGAGAAATCACAACCGGCGACTTGCCGCCTAGCTCCAGAGTCACCGGTACCAGATTGCGTGCCGCGGCGGTGAGGATATGGCGGGCGATGTTGGTCGCGCCGGTAAAGATCATGTGATCGAAGGGCAGGGCGGAGAACGCCTGGCCGACTTCGGGACCGCCCGAGAATGTGGTGACCTCGGTGGGGTCGAAGGCCTCGGCGACGATTTCATCGATCACCTTGGAGGTCTCCGGAGTGAACTCTGAGGGCTTAATCATGGCGCGGTTACCCGCCGCGAGAATGCCAGCCAGCGGCTGGAACACCATTGCGACCGGGAAGTTCCAAGGTGCGACGATGCCGACTACACCTTTGGGCTGGTATTGAATGTGGGAGCGCCCTCCCAGCAGCCCCAGGGGGAAAGTGGAGGGACGCTTCTCGTCCTTCATCCACTTCTTGAGGTGCTTGCGGCAGTGCTTCATCGAGCTGATAGAGGCAGCAACGTCGGTCATCAGATTGATCTGGTCAGGGCGACATACGAAGTCTTTGTTGATGGCTTCGCTGATGCGATCCGCGTGGCGGACTAGCACGTCGATCGCACGATTCAGACGATCGATCCGGGTTTCCGCTGAGACAAAGCCTTCCTGCAAGTAGCTTTCACGCTGCGCCTTGAGCGCATCCTGCATTTTGATTTCAATATCTGGGCTGACTACCACTTGTTGGGGGGCATTCATTGCTCTTCTCTCTGCTGAGGGATGACCGCGGCAGTATACACATTTGCACCCGGGAAGTGGCCCGATCAGAAGCCTTGTCTTGAATCAATATGTGCTGAAGAAGTCCGTTATAAGCTACTGAAAAATAGCAATTTTAGCAATTCTAATGCGGGTCCAGCTGTTCACACAGCCAGCCCACTGCTTTGGCAGGCACGCCCCCACCGTACCGATCGAGCAGCCATTCCTCTGCAGTAAATGCCATCATTGTGGCTTTGAGACCAAGTTGTGGAACCGGTTCGGGCTCCCAGCGCTTGAGCTCTTCGAGTGAACGTCTTGTCACCCATGGCATGCGGGCTCGATCAGTGTCTTCACCTGTGAGCAGCTCAGCCAGCGTTTGGCCAAACAAAAAGCTGGCGCCGACACCTTGGCCCATGTAGCCGCCCGCGGTGGCGATGCCGGAGTAGGTGTCGTGGATGACATGGGGGTGCCAGCCACGGGGCACGCCTACGCTGCCGCCCCAGTTGTGGGTGAAGCGCACCCCCGCAAGCTGCGGAAAAAGACTGAGCGCGATGCGTTCCCTTTGCTGGCCCGTGGTCCGAGTGTCGCCGAGCCCATGTTGCGGCAGACCACCCGGCTGATAGTGGCCCCGTGCGCCGATCACCAATCGGTTATCGGCGGTGCGTTGTAGATAGGTGGCCGCGCGGGTGCAGTCAGCAAAAGTCTCGTTGTTGGCAAAACCTAACCCAGACCATTGCGCATCGCTCAAGGGTTCGGTGCTGACCATGCCGGTCTGCACAGGGATTAGTCGCCGGTGCAGCGGGTTACCGGCTTCGGAGTAGCCCTCGGTAGCGACAACGATCTGCCCGGCCTGAACATTACCCCTGTCGCAGTGAATGAGGCCTGACTGAATCCCGTGGGCGCGGGTATGCTCAAACACCCGAACCCCCAGCGACTTCACTACCCCCGCCAGCCCTGTCACTAACTTGGCAGGCTGAATGCGGGCCACGTGGGGTGTGAACACCGCGCCACCTGGGTTCGCGACCTGAATACGATTACTGAGCTCGATTGGCGTCAGCCAACGGTAGTCGTCCTCACCGAAACCGAGGCCGTGAAAGCTGGCGAGGATTTTTTGCGCTCGCGCCACCTGCGCGTCGTGCCGTGCCGCGGCCATCACGCAGCCGCCGTGGTGAAAATCGCAGTCGATGCTCTCTTTGGCGAGGATCTCACCGGCACGCGAAACCAGATGCGTCAGTTGCTGCCGCGCGATAACAGGCAGTGTCCCGCTATCGTCCACAAAGGCATGGCAGCCCTCCAGTGCCCCCATCAGCCAGCCACCATTGCGCCCGGAGGCGCCGTGCCCGATCTGCTTGGCCTCGACCAGCACAACGTCGACGTCGGGTTGAATCTGCTTCAGAAAATATGCGGTCCATAGACCGGTATAGCCACCGCCCACGATCGCTATGTCCGCGATGGTGTCGGTCTCAAGTGGAGGCTCCACGGCGTCGCGATCTAGGCCATCCCACCACAAGGAGGGGCTGGTCGCTTGCTGAGCGTCAGGATGAGGATGCGCCGCTTTCATCACCGAATGTTGCAGGCAGAAAGTGACGCGCTCAACTGCTCAGACATTCAGTCGACGTTCCAGTTCGACATGGAAATGCCGCAGCCGCTGCTCCTGCTCGCCCCAGAGTTGTCCCTTGAACGCCTTGCTGCGCATGCCTTCCTGCACCGAGGGCAGAAACGCGGCGTCCTGGCTCAGCACCAGACCGAGACCCGGGTCTTCGTCGATGAGAAAGCTCTCCGTCTGGGGTCGCACGCTACCGGTGACATCTGTACCCTCGGGCAACCCCATCCACCCGGGCGGGCAGTAGTTCGGATCATCCACCGGGAACATCAGCGTCATAGTGTCGTACCAAAAGCGCTCGGGATCGGTGTCGTGGGGGATGAAGCGCATCAAGAAAATGGCCTCGGGGTGGCAGCCGATTTGTACGTTGGGGAAGATCCCGGTCGCCCAGCTATCTGAAAGCTGGCCATCGGTGAAGCGCTCATAACCTAGGCCAATACGGTCAGACCGCTCCCGCTTAGCCTGCTGGATCGCGGCGCGCACATCGGCCGCGGTGCCAGTGAAACCGGCGGGATCTACACCCGCCTCCTGCAGCATGAACTGCAGCCCTTCATTGACTGTGGTCTGGTCTGCCTGCCTTGGGCTGGGTTGCCCCAGCGGCACAATCATGCGGCTGGCGCCGTTGGGGTAGCAGTCGTACTGCACGTTCAAATCGCCCATAACGCCGCGGGTTTCGGGGTGCACCGCGTGCAGGTGATAGCTCTCGTAAAATGCCTCGACGCCCACTTTCCAGTTGGAGCCCCACTCGCTACGCACGTGGCGCACTACCCGCATCTGGTCTATCTGGTAGTTCTCAAGGTAGCCCTCGGGGAGGCCAATGGCCTCCTTGAGCGGGAGTGGGGTGTCAGACATGCTGATGAAGATCAGCCCCGCGTGCTCTTCACAGGCCACCGGCGTGAGTCCGGGTCGGTGGCAAATCACGGGCTCCTGAAAGGTTTCCTCATCGGTGATGGTGCGCAGCTCCCCATTATTGCGAAAGCTCCAGCTGTGGAAGGGGCAGACAAAGACTTTCTTGTTGCCTCGCTCCTCGGTTAACAGTCGGGCGCCTCGGTGGGGGCAGACGTTATAGAACGCTGTGATCCCGTCCTCGGTATGGGTGACGATGATCGATTCACTGCGCACGCGGAATAGAAAGTAGTCGCCGACTTCAGGCAGATCGGTGCTAACCCCGGCAATGAGCCAGCTCTCGGTCCAGATCTTGTCCCACTCGCGCCGCATCTGCTCCGCGCTGAAGTAGCCGTCTTTGCCATAAATTTCGGCACCATTGTTGATGTCCGGCTGTTTGGCCTCCAGACTCTCAGCGGGTGCATCGGGGTTAATGACGGCAACGGGAATCATCTTGCTGTTCATCGTCTTCTCTCTTGGGCAACGCCTGTGTTCAGGCGTCCCCGACATCTAACGCGGGGTGTAATCGAAATACGGGCAGTGTGATGTCTTCTGACCACGCTGCAAAGTCCACCTTGACCGAGAGCCCCACCGCAAGCGCGTCGGGGTCTGCGTCGATGATCTGACTCATCATGCGCGGGCCCTCGGCGAGGTCGATCAGGGCAATTACATAAGGCGCCTCAAAGTCGGCAGAGACGCCCCGGCGTACCACCGTGTAACTGGCAATGATGCCAGCACCGCTGGCGTCTTCCCACACCAGCTGATCACTTTGGCAGGCATCGCAGTGGGTGCGTGGATAAAACAGCGTGTGACCACAGGTCTGGCAGCGCTGCAGTACCAGCTTGCCCGCTGCACAGGCATCGTAAAAAGGCTGCTCGGTCGGCGTGGGGCGGGGTACAGGCTTGGCCACGGTCAGTCTTCTACACCGAGAATGATGGTCGCGTGGCTCGACATAATTCCGCCCTGCGCATGGCATAGTGCCGTGCGCATGTTGGGCAGTTGCCGTTCACCCGCGTCGCCCCGCATCTGGGTGATTGCTTCGGTGAGGCCGAACATCGCTCCGGGGTTGCCCGGATGACAATAGGACAGCATGCCTCCGTGGGTATTCATGGGTTTGCTGCCGCCGGGCCGGCTGATGCCGCTGGCCAGCCAGGCGCCGCCCTCACCCTTGCCGCAAAAGCCGAGATCCTCGATTTGCATGAGCAGGGCGGGGGTGAAGCAGTCATAGAGCTGCAAAAGATCAATATCGTCGGGCGTGAGTCCTGCCTCGGCGTAGGCGGCACGACCCGATTGCACTGCGGCAGACGTCGTCAGGTCTTTGGCTTGGCTGATATGTTCGTAGGCGTGCCCCTCGCCGTAACCAAACAGGGTGACGGGCTTATGGGGGCCATCTTTTGCCCGGTCTTTGCGGGTGATCACCACCGCCGCACCGCCATCGGATACCAGCGAGCAATCCAGGACTTTGAGCGGGTCGGCGATCGCGCGGGAGTTCATCACGTCTTCGACCGAGATGAGGTCGCGCATCTGAGCTCTGGGGTGCTGGCTGGCCCAGGCCCGGCAAGACACCGCGGCCTCGGCAAACTGGGCTTCGGTGGTGCCGAACTGATTCATGTGAGCGCGGGCGATCAGTGCGTAATAAGCAGGGACAGTGGGTCCATAGGGTTGTTCGTAGTGGGGGTGTCCCGAGCTCGATTGCACCACCATGGCCTGATCGCGGGTCATGAAGCTGCGTAGGCTATCTGCCATCGCAACGACGATCGTTTCGGCCATGCCTGCCTGGATGGCAGCCGCCGCCATGTTGAGCGCCATGAAAGTGGTACCGCCACCGGTATTGACGGTGACACAGTGTCGAGGCTGCCAGCCAATATACTCCGCGACCGCCTCGGCGTGATACATGATGGGTTCGGCGAAGGCGTTGCAGGTGATGAGTCCGTCGACTTCAGCGAGGGTCAGGCCCGCATCTTTGAGGGCATCGAGGGTGACCTGCACGCAGAGCTCGCGGGGGCTTTTGTCCGGCACGATACCCACGGCGCTCTCTGCCATGCCAATCAGCGCAAACTCTCCACCCAGTCCCGGCGCGCTCATCGTTCTCAGCTCGCCAACATTAATCGCGCGGTGATCACGCCAGGGGTGAGCACCTCGTCGCACGCGTTCTTCACGAACACTTCCAGCGTCACTTGGCCGGTGCCCTCGTCATAGGCCGTGACGGTGCCGCCTGCGGTCACCGTTTCGCCAACGTAGGCCGCAATGCGATTGGAGTATTCAATGCCGGTAATCATGCCTGCGTCGCCCAACCATTCGTCGACCACTTGATGCAGCCAGTCGCCCATCAGTGGACCGGCCACGACAAGGCCGGGGTAGCCCTCGACCTCGGTGGAGTAGGGCATGTCAAAGTGGATGCGGTGCCCGTTCCAGAGCGAGGCGTTGTAGAGCATCAGCTGCACTTCGTCGCAGCAGTGCTGCCGCTCCGGTATGGCCATACCAACGACGGGTGCAGGGCTCATCGCAGAATCCTTGTGGTCTTCTCGGTCACCACCAGTTCGTCGTAATCGTCCCGCACTTCCATCAACACTTCATAGAAGATTAAGGGTCCGCTGCGACCGGCTTTTTCATAGATATCGGTTAAGGTCCGGGTTGCAGTGAGCCAATCGCCAGGTTTAATTGGCTTGTGATAGGTGATGTCTAGGCCGCCCGCCATCGCTTTTTCCAGCGGGAACTTGGGCAGCAGTGAGTCAATCGAAACGCCG
>CESZ01110296.1_pt1 | contig 10769 bp, 12 predicted proteins | sample 531081 | NCBI WGS metagenome assembly CESZ01 (sample SAMEA2621260, study PRJEB7988) | marine metagenome | biome: marine biome (ENVO:00000447); feature: surface water layer (ENVO:00002042); material: "saline water (ENVO:00002010), including plankton (ENVO:xxxxxxxx)" | depth 5 m | reverse complement strand
ATTATAATTTATAGCATTTGGATCAATACATCCACCACGTCCTCCTGATCCGGATGAAACAGGTGTAGGATATGATCCGGGTGCAATAGCGGTAGCTGTATTTGAACATATAAAATTGTGTGCATCAATTCCTGCATGTCGAAATAATGATAAAATGTGTTCTAAATTATTAACAGGAATTTCTGTAATACTCCTAAAATTCTGTTTAGACTCATAATTTACAGCATGTAAAATTTGTTGTTCAGAAAATTTAGTCTTGACACAATTTAAAAATATTTCTATGGTATTAATTGCATAATTTAACATACTCATTTTAGCAGAATATGATGCATCATTTCGATAGTATTTATATGCTTCTTGTTTCAATCCATAAATTTTTTGTATACTTAATTCTAAACATCTTTGGTCATTAAAATAAAATGTTGATTGAAACATGCTAGAATTATTAGGTATAAAAGTTCCTCGCATTATTTGAATTACTTCTAATAATTTTCCTGCTACAGATTCAGGATTGGTATGACTATTATACCCTCCTTTTTGTACTTCTAAATTTATAAGTGAATTTTTTTTTTTAAGATCCAAATATTTATTTTTATATTTAATATATTTTTCATAATAATAATTATTTTCCATATAAATAGAATTATAAATTAAATTAAACTATATTATTTAATTTATATTTTAATTAAAAGATATTTAACTAAATAATATTTTTTAATTTAATGATTGAATTTTATGTAAAAGAAACTTCTTATGGTATAAAAGAAGGAATGAAAGTACCAAATGTTCTTTTTAAAACTAGAGTAAGAGTTGAATATGATAATGATAATCCATTTGTATGGAAAGATATGACAAGTAATGATTATTTCAAAGGTAAAAAGTGTGTATTATTTGCACTTCCGGGAGCATTTACTCCAACCTGTAGTGCAACACATTTACCAGGATATGAAAAACATTATGATGAATTTAAAAGTTTGGGTATTGATGAAGTTTATTGTTTATCAGTCAATGATGCATTTGTTATGAGAAAATGGGGATTAGATCAAGGTTTAGAAGAGGATATGACACCTGGTTCTTTAGGATTTAAAAAAGTTAAATTAATTCCAGATGGAGCTTGTCAGTTTACAAGAGGTGTTGGTATGAGTTGTACCTGGGGTTCTGAAAGAGGTTTTGGTGAAAGAAGTTGGAGATATTCTGCTTTAATTATTGATGGAGTAATAACAAAAGTATTTGTTGAACAACCAATGATTCAAAACTCTGAAGCTGATCCTTTTGAAGTATCAGATGCTGAAACAATGTTATTATTTCTAAAAGCGAACTTAGGAGTGAATCAAACTGCTTAAAAATTGAAAATATTTTAAATTTTCAAAGAGAATATAAAATATGTCATTACACAATAATGTTAATAATCAAATAGAAACCTATTATGAAATAAAAGTAGATGAAAATAATATAAATTATTATTTTTATAAAGTACCAATTATGATGCATGTTTATTCAAATGTTAATTTGAACTTTGATTTTATTAGGTCATTTCATGATAAATACAGAGTATGGTTAAAATATGAAAATAGAATGCATAATTCTATGGGAGAAACAATTAACGATGATACGATTGATATTATTAATACTTTTTATTCAAAATCTTTAAATTTTATTAATTTTATTTCAGATAATACTATAGAAATTTATAATACTATTTCAGTAAACAAGCTTAAGTTTGTATGGGAATATGAATCAAAACGTATTGAAGAAATACTTCGAAAGGTTGTATATTTTGATTATAGAGTACTAGCATCTTATTTGAGAGATAATAATAGAGAAAATCCTAATACCGAAGTTATTTTTGATAATTATATTGAAATCAGATCGATTTGTGATAATAATTTGAATAATTCAGAAATTCAAGATTATTTAAATAACAATTAATTTCGTTTAAAATTAAAAAAAAATATAATGAATTTTATAAGCTCTTATAGCTCAGTTGGTAGAGCGTACGCTTAGTAAGCGTAAGGTCTCAGGTTCGATCCCTGATGAGAGCATTAATTAATTATAAAAAAAAATTGATTAAAATAATAATAAAAAATAATTATTTTTATTTTAATGAATCAAACTGTTAAAATTTCGGTATGCCAATTTAAAATAGAAAGTAATAAATTTAAAAATATAGACAATGCAAAAAAAAATTTAATTGATTCATGTAAACATAGTAATATAGTAGTTTTACCTGAGTGTTTTATTTGTCCATATGATACTAAAGTTTTTAAAGATTATGCTGAAAAAATTTTTAATCCAAAAGATAAAACTTGTTTAGCATATAATATGTTACTTGAAGTTAGTAAAACATTTAAAAATGTTTATATTTTTGGAGGAACTATTATTGAAGAAGATGAAAGAGGAAATCTATACAATACTTGTTTAGTTTTTAATGATGGTGAACTAATTGGCAAGTATAGAAAGATTAACTTATATAAAATTTATTTGGAAAAACATAGTTTTTGTGAAGCGGATGTTTTATCTCAAGGAGATTTACCAGAAATAATTACCACTATTTATGGTAAAATAGGAATTGGTATTTGTTATGATTTACGATTTTCTGAATTGACAAAGTATTATCAACAAAATGATTGTGTTATGGTTATATATCCAGGATCATTTAATAGAATTACTGGACCAAAACATTGGCAAATACTTCAACAAGTAAGAGCATTAGATAATCAACTATTTATTGTTTCGTGCTCATCAGCTTGTAATTTCGGTTCATCATATGAATCATATGGAAAATCATTTATAATTTCACCATGGGGTAGTATTTTAAAAGAAACTATTTTAGATAGTGAAGAAAACATTTCATACTTAATTGATCTAGATGAAATTAGATTGGTTAAAAAGTCACTTCCAATTTTGATGTAAACTTCTTTTAATTAAAAAAATTGAAACATATTATTATTAAGTCAAGGATAAAATAGTTAATGTCAAGTCTACTAAATGTTGCGTTCGTAAGTTTCTTGTATCTTTCAGATATTAATTTTAATTATCTGTTTCACCATTATCAAAATGAATTTAATAAAATTTATTCTCTAGAAGAGTATGATCATAAATTTCAAGCTTTTAAGGATAATGTAGAGTTTATGTTTAAGAATAGAGGTCTACATAACTATACACTAGGATTTAATCAATTTACTGATATGACTGTTAATGAATTTAAAAATCATCATATGTTTTATAATTTTAATTCTCTATTTGGAGGTAATTGTAATACTATGGAATATACTGGTAAATCTACACCAAACTCCATTGATTGGAGGGAAAAAGATATTGTAACTCCAGTTAAAAATCAAGGGCAATGTGGTTCTTGTTGGAGTTTTTCAGCTACTGGAGCAATGGAAGGTTTAAATGCTCTAAAAAATGGAAAATTAGTAAGTCTATCAGAACAAGAACTTGTTGATTGTTCTAGTGGATACGGTAATGTAGGTTGTAATGGAGGATTAATGGATAATGCTTTTGGTTATGTAATGGATTATGGTATTTGTTCAGAAAGTGATTATCCATATGTTGGTAAGGTAAGTACTTGTGAAAAATCATTATATGAACCAGTTGTAAAGATTACCGGATGTTATGATGTTCCATCTAAAAATGAACTTGCTTTGAGGGAAGCTGTTTCACAACAACCAGTTTCAGTTGCAATTGAAGCGGACACACGTACTTTTCAGTTATATACTTCAGGAGTGATTACATCAGAATCATGTGGAACAAATCTTGATCATGGAGTTCTAGTAGTTGGATATGGAGAAGAGGATGGAATTGCTTATTGGTTGGTTAAAAACAGTTGGGGTGATAGTTGGGGTGATAATGGTTATGTGAAGATTGAAAGGTCGAACAGTACGTCAAGTCATGGAACTTGTGGTATTGCAATGCAGCCATCATACCCATCGGTATAATTATAATGTAAAAATTTATTTATAAATTCTATTAATATGAAACATTTTAATAACTTTAAGGAAGCTCATGAATATTATGAATATCCAAGTACACATAGAATAGGTACAATTGGTAATGATAAAGGGGTTATAAGAAGTTATAGTAATGGTAAAAAAGGAGATATTATTAAAGATAATGGTAAAATTATTTATTATAAATTAAAAAATGAAAAAATAAAAAATCTTTTTGAATTATCTTTAATAAATAAGAAAAAACTAAGATTTTTTAAAAAAGATAAAGAAAAAGTTATAGATATGGGTGAGTATATTGTTTCAAAATTTTACAAGGATTATGTAAAATTGATTTTGCTTCGTAAATAATGATAATATTATTTAAAAATAAAATTATATTTATATAGAATACGTCTTCAGAAAAAGAATACATTGTTAGAATTGAAGTAGGAAATATTTATGATGGTCATTGTCGAAGTGATGATACATATATACAATCAAATTTTACATTATCAAAAATTAAAAAAGCTTATAATATGGGAATTAAAGAGGTAGATGTTAATATATCAAAATTTTGTAAGGAATATGAATGTGATACTATACCAAAAAGTGTATATGATAAGTTAGTTGAAGAAGGATACACATTTAGAGAGGGTAATTATAGTGATGAATTTGATAAACAAATATGTATATATGAATTTGTTGATATTTGGTTGTTTATTGCAAATAAAGGTGACAACGATTTTAAATATAAATATATTAAAAATGATTTCAGCATAAATATTGGAGGATATGGATTATTTTAAAATAAGAGCCTTGAAAAAAATAGTGTAATTATAAATTAAAATTTTAGTTTTAATTTATAATATATATCATATAATGAAAATTATAAAAAATATATTATTTTTTATTTTTATTTTTTTTCCAGTTAATTCTTTAATAATAAGAAAACCATTAAAAGCATTTCATGGAGGTTTAGAATTGGGGGTTACTACTTTAACAACTGGTGTAATAATGGATAATACTATTGCTAAAAACTCATTAGTAAAATTAAAAGAAAATTCAAATGAACTCTATAAAAATGGTATGAGAAAGGTATTAAATAATTTATTAATATTGGGTCCAATATATTACTTTGGGGTAGATAATTTTATAATTTCTGATCATATGAGTAATATTAATTTAATTGAAACATTTGATATTGTTCTAATTCATTCATTTGGATACTATACTGCACATAGATTAATGCATCGTTCTGACCTATTTAGAAAATATCATAATTTTCATCATAAATTTAATGAAACATTAACACCTAGTATAGGAAATGCAGTTTCAGCTTCAGAATTTACATTTGCATACATGACTCCTTTTATGATTGGGGCATGCATAGTTGACCCTAATATTAATTCCTTTAATTTAGGTATAATGATCGTAGCTTTTATGAATCTCGTAATTCATACTCAAGAACTTAATAATATAAATTATAATAATTTATTTGTATCGCCAAAAACTCATTTGTATCATCACCAAAGAAAAAATAAAAGAAGTACATACTCAGCACCAACATTTAACTTAGAATTTATATATTCAGAGCTAAAGAATATTTTTAATACACTTTCTAAATAGCTTATATTTTGATGAAGTTTTTATAGCCGGTTGTTGTGGTGATGGAATTAAAGAAATGAAAGAATTAATTGAAATGTTATATTAAAATATTTTATAATATTTTCTTTTATCAGCTGGTAATTTAAAATATTCATATAAATTAATTAATATCTTTTTTTCCTTTTTTATTTGTAATTCTTTTTTATCTATTTTTATTCTTTCTTCGACTGGTAACTTAAAGTATTCATATAAATCTACTTTTTTCAAATTAAGATATTTTTTATCTATGTAAAATTTTTTTGATATATTTGAAGTAATAAATTTAGATATTATTTTATTTATCATATAATTATATATTTATTAATTTTTTTCAATTTAGACTAATAAGAAAATTTAATTTGTTTTTATTTCTAAAGATGATTTCAGCATAAATATTCATAGTCAAAAAAATCATGAGGATTATTAATAGTATGTTGAATAATTTTTTCTTTAATTTTTTTAGGAACTTGTCCGAGTCCCCAGTCTGTACAAATTTTTTTAGTTGCTAAAACTATATTATCATTTGTTTTTATCATAATATGATACTCTTTAATAATCCTATCTAAATCATTAGTTGTTTTAGCTAGGTTAAACTTTTCTTTTATTTCTTCTGGATTAACATAATGTAATTTACTGTTTTTTATTTTTTCTTCACAGATAATATTTAGTACAATATTTTTTTCAATATCATAAGGTGTTAAATTATTATTATTTTTGATAGTTACATCTGCTTTATTTGTCTTTTTAATAGTATTTTCTAATTCTCTAATTTTTTGATATTTATTTTTATAATTTTTACAAAACTTATTCATAGCAATTAAATGTAGTGCTGTATTACCATTTTGATCTTGAGCATTAATATTTAGTTTTTTTTTTGACATTATCCAATCAACAAAAAGATGTAAATAATCAGAGTTGTAAAAATGTTTAATATAGCTACTAACAATCACGTTAATTAATGGTTCTCCTTTTGAATTATAGAAATTAATATATTCATTATATCTTAAAAATATAGTTTCTTGATAATCATTTTCACAAAAGTATCTTTCATTATATTCACAACATCCTAAATAAAGATAGAATTCTGACTCTTTATCTTTAGGAAGTAAATTTTTTTTGTTATTCATTTATAATTTAATTTTAAGTATTTTTTAAACAAACATTTTTCAATTTTTTTTATTTAAAAAAGAAAGCTAAGATTTTAAATTTGGGTGAGTATATTGTTCATAACTTTTATAAAGATTATGTTAAATTAGTAAAATAATTATATATTTTTGTTATTAGGTTTTTGTAGACTACACACCCTCTCCAATCAAAAATTTTTTTGGTGTATAAAATACTTTTATTTTGAACATTTTTTACATTTTTTTCGCTCATTAAAATAAAAAAATCTATAAACTACCAACATATAATTTTTATATAAAAATATATAAATTTAATTTAATAAATTTTTTTATATAAGATGACTAAAATTAATTTTATTATAAAATAAAAAATTAATAAATTGAAATAGATAACAACAATTGAGCAAAAATACACCAAAACTACACCAAAAGTTACACCAAAATACACTTTATTTGCTTATTTAAATACTAACAGACAACGAAAAAAAAATTTATTATTTATAAAAAATCATAAAATAATAAATTTTTTTTATTTTTTTGGTGTAATTAATTACTCAAAAATTACATAAAAAACGATTATTTTTTACTCAATATAAATATTTAAAAATTATATTATATTTAAATTATAATGGTAAATTATAAATGTCAAAGATGTGGTTATGATACAAATAACAAAACTATGTTAAAAAGACATTTGTTGAGAAAAAATTTATGTAATCCAAAATTAGAAGATATTGATAGATATGATTTATTAATGTTAAATAATTTCGAATTAGAAGCTAAAAAGTGTAAAATATCCACCAAAAATACACCAAAATTACACAATAATCCACCAATAAAAAGAGAATATATATGTAAATATTGTGAAAAACATTTTTCAAGAAGTGATGCTTTAAAAAGACATATGGAATCAAGATGTAAAAATAAACAAAAAATAACAGATCAAATTGAACAATTGATGGAAATGGTTATTAGTATGAAAGAAGAAATGTTAGAAAAAGATAAACAAATTAATAATTTAAAAAAAAAGCTATCTAAACAAGATGAAAAATTAAATGTAAATAATGGTACAATAAATACAGCTAATGGAGACATAAATACTACTAATAATATTCAAATTAATAATTATGGTTCAGAAAATATAGATTATATAACTGATAAAGTTTTTAAAAAATTATTAACAAAACCAATGTCAGCTATAACAAGATTAATAGAATTAAAACATTTCCATCCTAAGCATCCAGAAAATCATAATATTAAGATTACAAATATTCATGATAAATTTGCTAAAATTTATAAAGATAAAAAGTGGTTAATAAAACATAAAAAAGATGTTGTAGAAGATTTAGTTGAAAATGGATATGCAGATTTTGAAGAGTTTAAAGATTTAAATGAAGATGAATTAGCAGAAAAGATAAAAGAAAAATATTTACTAATGGAAAAAAATTATCAAAACAATTTTGAAAAGATATGTAAAAAAAGTGAATTATCAATAATTAATGAATCTAAAAATTTAGATGTTTAAAAAGTCTATAAAAGATTTTATCAAATGAAATTAAAATTTTAAATTACTTATTTAATTGGTATGTGGAAACTTATTATAGCTCTTTTTCTTAATAGTGAGATAGTAAATAATAAAAAATTGAAAAAAATAAAAGTATAGATAGATTGATTTTAATTATGGCTGAATATAATCTTTATAATTCAAATAATGTGTGTAACGAAGTTAACTGGGATAAAATATCCTTGAGACAATTTATAGAACGTAAAAATTATCGCAGATATTTTATTACTGAAGAAGATAAGACTATAGTTGTAAAATCCAAAAAGTTTTTAAAAAATTATAATTTTAAAGAATTTAGTGATTTATCAAATGATTTTGATTTTAAAATTTCGTTATCAGAATTTAATTTAGATAATTCTCATTTTGAACACACCCAAAAAATGTTTGGTGAACATATTAAACAAACTTTAAATAAATCATTTGATATTTATGTAGAAAATAATATAATATCATATGATAATCATTTTAGTCCTTTTTTTGGAGGAGTATTTGGGGCTAAAGATTATACTACAATAGAATATGTAAAAACAGATGGAAGTATTATAAGAATTTCAACACATCATAAAATGCTTGAAAATCTTTTTGATGATGTAAAATTAGAAATTGAATTTTTCTATACTCCAGTAATTTATTCAAAATATGGATTCAATTTTTTGAAAAATGAAATTTTATATCTAAGATTATATCAAAACCCAGTACACTATGATGAATTACCTTATCTATCAATTTAAAAATTGAATTTATTTTTCTTAAATATTTAAGAAAATTAGTATGCCAAAAATTCAAGTTTTTGATTATTTAAAATTAAATCAATATGTAAACAGTAACGATTTTAATCAATTTTATCCATTAAAAGTTAATAATGAAGATGGATTTAATAGATATATTTTAACAAATAGTGATAGGATTATATTATTAAAATCAAATATGACTTTATATAATTCAAGTTATTCTAAATCAAACAATTATGTAGTAGACCCAGATTATCTAAAAGTATATTTTGATAAAAATTTTAAAAATGATTCAAAATTTATAAATGCGGTTAATGCATTTTGTGATAAAATTAAGTTAATTATTTATGAAAAATATAAAATTTGTATTAGTAATAATATTTTAACAGATGAAAAATCAACTGATGAATACTACTTTGAATCAAAAATGATTACAGGTGAGACTATGCTAAAATCAACAAGAATAATTTTTAATAATTATGATGGATTCAAAGTTGTTATACCTCCTGATATTCATAGCATTGAAAAAATTACACAAAAAAAATGGATTAATTGTATATTTTATTTTTTACCAATTATTTATTCTAAAAATGATAAATATCGGTTTGTAAATAAAACTTTGAATATTAATCTATATGAAAACCCATCACTTAACATAAATGGTAGTGAAAATATTTTATCAAATTATGAAGATGATTTGATAAAGAATAATATAATTAATAGTCCAACTAATGATAATTCATTAGAAAATAATTTAACTACATATTCTGATTCTAAAATTTTTGATGAAGAAGGTAAAGAATATCTATTTGATTTTGGAGATTATGATTTAAGTTTAATTGAACCTGCATCTCATTTTAAATTGGTGAATGATATAAATTTTACCCAAGAGGAGAAAGAATTTTTATCAGGTTTATTTTAAAAAGTTATAAAATTATTTTTTTTATAAATATTATCATAATATGGAAGTTATAATTTTTGGAGCCGGAATATCTGGTTTAACAGTTGCTCATGAATTAAATGAAAAAGGTTATAAAGTTACCATTTTTGAAAAAGATACCATACCAGGTGGTATGGCCAGAACTTTTAGGTATAAAAATGGTGTTCCAACGGAACATTCATGGAGAGGTTATGCACCTTTTTATTATAATACATTTGAATTAATGAAAAGAATACCATTAAATTCATTAGAAAGCTTTTCAAATCAATTTACAATTGAAGAAGTTAGAAAACATAATAAAATAAATGATTTGTGGACAATTTATAAAGGAGATGTTTATGACATAACACATTTTGTTCAATCTCATCCAGGAGGAAAATCAAATATTTTAAGATGTGCAGGAAAGGATGTTGAAGAGGTTTGGAGAAGTCTCGGTTATTCTTTTCATATAAATAATAGTCATGTAATAAGTCATTTAACAGAAGTTAAAGTTGGAACTTTAATCGAAGGTTTTAGTAAAAAAACTGTTTTTGATAATTTGAATAAAGACAGATTAAACTTTAAATATTTATTTGATAAAAGTATACCAGGTAGAAAACCTAAATTAAATTTAAAAGATTTTATATTTTTATTTTATTTATTTGGTAAAGTAATTTTAAGTGATAAAAGAAAAAAAGAGTACTTTGAAGTTAGATTAGATCCTATTATAAAAAAATATTTATCTAAAGATGGATACCATTTTATATCAGATTTTATTGCAGGTCCTGGTTGGGGATTTGATAAAAAAACAATGTCATTAGGTCATTATGCTACATTTGTTGAATACTCAATATT
>CESZ01035824.1_pt1 | contig 10799 bp, 5 predicted proteins | sample 531081 | NCBI WGS metagenome assembly CESZ01 (sample SAMEA2621260, study PRJEB7988) | marine metagenome | biome: marine biome (ENVO:00000447); feature: surface water layer (ENVO:00002042); material: "saline water (ENVO:00002010), including plankton (ENVO:xxxxxxxx)" | depth 5 m | reverse complement strand
TTTTCATTGGTTTAGGAGCAAGCTCTTGTATTCTTATTCATGAGTTGGATAGAAAGAACATGTTGTCTGATAAAAAGATACTTATTCTTGACCCTTCTGAAAAATTAGAAAACGATAAAACGTATTGCTTTTGGTCCAAAGAATCGGATAATATCACGAAAGATTTTGCACCCTTAGCCTCTCATAGTTGGTCAAAAATAAGAATTGATAATCTTGATGCTCAACAAATTGGAGACTTGAAATACTACCATATCAAGAGTATCGATCTGTACAATTCAGCCAAGAAAATATTATTAGACTATGATGCTGAAGTCAAAAAAGAAACGGTTGAAGAAATAGCCTCAGTTAATGAAACGATTGTCATCTCCACTAAAGGAGATTACAGGGGAGAAAGAATTTTTGATTCACGTCCTCCAATGATTCATAAGAAATTATCTAAGGATCAAAATATTTTACAGTCTTTTGTGGGGTATAAAATCAAGCTTAAAAACAAAGGATTTAATCCAGAGGTATGTACGCTGATGGATTTTAATGTTCAACAGCAAGGACACACACAATTTTTCTATGTCTTACCGTTTTCTGACTCCACAGCTTTAGTAGAGTTAACTCGTTTTGGTATAGAGCCGATATCGGAAAGCGAATCTAAAGCCATTATTGACGAATATATTTGTAAAAAATTCGGTCCATACAATCTTGTTGAAATTGAGCTAGGTGTTGTACCTATGTACATGGATTTAAGTCCTCCTAAATTAATTGAAGGGGTAACTAATATTGGCACTAGAGCAAATAAAGTGAAGCCGAGCACTGGTTACGCTTTCAAGAACATGTACACACATGCCAAAGCAATTGTGAATAAAACAGAGGTGAGTAAAACCACCGCTAGGTTTCGGTTTTATGACCGCCTACTCATCTTAATTTTAGCCCTTTGGCCTAAGCGCGGAAAGCCTATTTTTCAGCAGTTATTCCGTGCCAGAGATACAGCATTTGTACTGAAGTTTCTCGACGAAAAGACAAGCGTTTGGGATGATGCTAAGATGTTTTACAAGCTGCCGATAGGCATATTTTTACGTTCCTTCTTGGTTTTGTTCATTAGGAAGTTCGGATCAATTCTATTATTGTTTACGCCAATACTTTTATATTTTATTCTTGAAGCCTTCTTTGCTTCAGCGACGGAGGTTATAATGTATTCAGTATTGGTAGTTGGCCTTTTTGTAGTTGGAATACCGCACGGTGCCATGGACCATATGACAGAAGCTTTGTCTAAAAGTAAACGTATAACCGCACCTTTCGTTTTGAAGTATCTTGCTTTAATGGCAATTGTTTATCTGCTTTGGTTGTTTTCGCCGAGCATCGCCTTGTTCAGCTTTTTGTTGTATTCAGCTTGGCATTTTGGAGAAACAGATACGGAGGAGTGGGGGATTCAATCTCCATTTATTGGTTTACTTTGGGGAGCTTTATTTTTCGTTGGTCTGTTTTCTTCTCACGTTGTGGAGCTACAGAATGTGCTTTTGCTTTTAGACGTACAAGGTCTGGACCTTTCTCTTGATTATTCGCTTTCCTTTGTTATTTCGCTATGCGTTTCTTCCCTATTAGCTTTAATTTTTAGACGTATTCAGTGGTTGGCGTTAGTCTTATTTTTGGTCTTGAGTCAATGGGTTCCGTTGGTGATTTCTTTTGGCATTTATTTTATTTTTCACCACAGCTTTAAAGGTTGGTCCCACTTAAGGGAATCTCTTGGTCAAAACAACCTCACACTCTTTAAAAACGCACTTCCTTTTAATATTGGTGCTTTTGTATTATTCTTGTTTTTCTTTCTTAACCCTCAGGGATCACTTGAAACCAATACATCTTTGTTCTTTGTATTTATATCATGCATTAGCTTCCCGCACATCTTTTGTATGCATCGGTTTTATGCCCTGAGAAAAAAAATGTAAAAACCTTAGAGAGGTTTTACCAATAACTGATCACCTTCCTTAGATACCTTTGAAAGGCTTTTCTTTGATAACCCCTTCATGGCAACATCCCAAGCTTTGTTACTTAATTCAAACTTTGACTTTAGTATCGCTAGCTCTATGACCTCGTGTTTTTTTAGCTCATCTAATACGAGTTTCTCATTATCAGTTAGCTCTACGGTAACCATCTTTTTTTCCGGGCGCATTTGCGGAAAGAACAAGACCTCTTGAATAGATGAATTATTGGTTAAAAACATACAAAGCCGGTCTATTCCAATTCCCATACCTGAGGTTGGTGGCATTCCGTATTCGAGAGACTTGACAAAGTCTTGGTCAATGAACATGGCTTCATCATCTCCTTTTTCAGCAAGTCTAACTTGCTCTTCAAAACGCTCTTTTTGGTCAATGGGATCATTAAGCTCAGTATAGGCATTGGCAAGCTCTTTTCCGTTGACCATTAATTCAAACCGCTCTGTTAATTCTGGGTTGTCGCGGTGCTTTTTACATAACGGTGACATTTCAACAGGGTAGTCCGTTATAAAGGTTGGTTGAATATAAAGATGTTCGCATTTTTCACCAAAAATCTCATCGATGAGTTTCCCTTTACCCATGCTTGGATCGGTTTCAACACTTAATGTTTTGCAGGTTTCTCGCAGTTCATTTTCATCCATCTTGGAGATATCAATACCTGTGTTTTCTTTAATAGAATCAATCATTGATATTCTTTTAAAGGGTCTCTTGAAGCTCACCTTGTTTTCCCCTATTTGCACATCGGTGGTACCCAAAACATCAGTGCAAATTGTTTCAAGCATTTCCTCTGTAAAATCCATCATCCACTTATAATCCTTATAAGCAACATAAATCTCCATTTGGGTAAATTCAGGATTGTGCGTTCTATCCATCCCCTCATTTCTGAAGTCTTTTGCAAACTCATACACCCCGTCAAATCCACCAACAATAAGACGCTTTAAATAAAGCTCATTTGCTATACGCAGGTAGAGTGGAATATCCAAGGCATTATGATGTGTGATAAAAGGCCGCGCCGCCGCGCCGCCCGGAATAGATTGTAGGATAGGTGTTTCTACCTCCAGATATTCTTTACCATTCAAAAAATTTCGCATTGAAGAAATAATTTTCGAACGCTTGATAAATGTTTCTTTAACATGAGGGTTGACGACTAAATCAACGTATCGCTGTCTATATCTTGTTTCAGGGTCAGTTAATGCATCGTAAATGTTTCCATCCGTGTCAGTTTTTGGCATTGGCAGTGGTCGAATTGACTTACTTAATAATGTAAGCTCTTTTGCACTGATTGAGATTTCTCCAACCTGAGTTTTAAAAAGAGTTCCTTTGATACCGATAAAATCTCCAAGGTCGAGTAGCTTTTTGAAGACATCATTGTACAATGATTTGTCCTCTTCGGGACTAATCTCGTCTCTGTTGACATATATTTGAATGCGCCCCTCTGAATCTTGTAGCTCCGCAAAAGATGCTTTACCCATTATTCTTCTGCTCATCATTCTTCCTGCAACGCAGACCTCTTTGCCTTCTTCATAGTTTTCGAGAAGCGCTTTAGAAAGAGCATTTACAGGATAGAGTGCAGCTGGAAACGGCTCAATGTTTAACATTCTAAGCTTTTTCAGAGATTCGCGCCTCTGAATTTCTTGTTCTGACAGTTCTTGTTGGCTCATGAGCATTTATTCATTATAAAGTGCAAAGATAAAGGAAAACCCGATTTTATGAAGGGTTCTTTGGACTTATCAGTTTGTCTTTTCGGAACGCGCCAATAGTCGGTTCAATTCTAGGAACTCTTCTTCGGTGAATTCTCGCCACTTTCCGATTGGAAGATCTAGCTCAATATTCATAATCCTGACCCTTTGTAGTTTAGTTACGCGATAGTCTAGATACTCGCACATGCGCCTAATTTGTCTATTTAGGCCCTGTGTTAGCACAATACTAAATTCATTTTGTCCAAGCTTTTTTACTTTACATGGCTTTGTGGTTGTGTCCAAAATTGGAACCCCTGAGGACATACGCTTAATGAAAGTAGCGTTTACAGGTCTATTCACCCGAACAATATATTCCTTTTCATGACCGTTTCGGGCTCTTAATATTTTGTTCACTATATCTCCATCGTCAGTTAAGAAAATCAAACCTTCACTCGGCTTATCCAATCTGCCAATGGGAAATATGCGCTTGGGATAATTGATGTAATCAATAATGTTGTCTTTTTCTACTCTTGTATCGGTGGTGCACACAATCCCTATCGGTTTATTAAAGATAAGGTATACAGGTTTATCTTGTTTTTGAGAAACTGACTTTCCATCGACCTCTACCGAATCATTTTCTTGGACCTTGGTGCCAAGCTCGGGATGCGTTCCATTCAGTGTTACTCTACCTTGCTCTATAAGCTTATCCGCTTCGCGCCTTGAGCAATAACCAACCTCGCTTAAGTATTTATTGAGTCGGACAGGAAAATTATGATTTGATGGCATTTCCCAAAGATAGATAAAAGGTTTGCTTTAGAATCAAATGTATAGGCACAAAAAAAGGGGGCAGAGCCCCCTGAATCTGTATGAATTATGTCAATTATTTTTTGAAAAACTTACTGCTTAAAGAACCGTTCTCGTTGTTCAATCGAAGCGTGTACATTCCATTCTCTAAATTTGATACAACAATACTTTGGCTTGAAGTTGACCCCTCAGAAACAACCTGACCTAAATTATTCACAATAGAATAGCTGTAACTTTCATTACCGTCAAATTGAATTGTATTTACAGCTGGGTTTGGATAAATGTTTACCACTAAATCAGTAGCTTCGTCTATTCCGGCACTCGGCGGTAACAAGACTCCATCAATAATATGTACAACTCCATTATCTGCAAGCACGTCTGCTGTTGTTACTGTCGCGTCGTTGATCATAACACCATTACTTAGGTCCACTGTAATGTCGCTTCCATTTAATGTCGCAACCGGTCCATCCACTAACATATCTGATGTTACTGGTGCACCGACTACATGGTACAACAACACCTCTGCCAGATTAGGAAGTGCTAAAATGCCTGCTAAGTCTGTATCTAAAGCAGTAGCAAGCGCATCGAATGCATCATTGGTTGGTGCAAATACCGTATACAAGGTATAAGGATCTGTCAAAGCAGGCATTAACTCTGCTGTAATTACTGCAGTTGCAAGTGTAGAAAAGCCGTTATCAATAGCGACATCTACTACTGTTTCGTTAGGTAATAAAACCCCGTCAAGGACGTGAACAACGCCGTTGTCACATGTAATGTCTGTAGCTGTTATTTGTGCTTGATTTACAAATGCTTCTCCTGAACTTTTAACAGTGAGTTTAAGATCATTAATTTGACTCAAGCTATTTACGATAGCGCCATTCGTAACATCTGCGGCAAGCACTTCACTACCAAGTACATGATAGATAAGAACCTGAGCCAATTCTTCGGGCGCAATAGACTCTGGAGTAAATAGGTCTTCGATTGATATTCCAACAGCGTCGGCAAGATTTTCGAAAGCTTGATCTGTCGGGGCGAAAACGGTGTATTGTGCTAAAGGCTCTGTTAAAGCAGGCATGAGTTCTGCCGTAATTACAGCAGTGGCCAAAGCGTTAAATCCATTGTCAATGGCTACATCAACCACCGTTTCATATGGAAGTAAAACAGCGTCTACAGAGTGCACCACTCCATTGTCAGCGGTTAAATCTGCACCTACAACCATGGCCTGATTGGCATATACACTACCCCCTGCCGTTTTCGTAAGCTTCAATGTATTCGTAGTGGAGACAGCATCAACAATTGCTCCGTTGGTTACATTTGCTGCAGGAACAGCTACTCCTAATACGTGGTATGTCAGGACATCTGATAAATTGGGTAGTGCAAGAATTCCATTAAGGTCTGTTCCAAGCGCAGTTGCTAATGCATCAAAAGAAGCATTCGTTGGGGCAAAAACAGTGAACTCAGCTGAAGCGTCGGACAAGACGGCATCAAGCCCTTCTTGAAAAAGGGCCGCTCTTAAGGATGTGTGGTCAGGACTGCCAGCAATAACATCCATTACGGTAGTTTGTGCAACAGCTGTTGTCGCCAGGAAGATAGCTACTGCGCTAAAAATGTGTTTAAAGTGTTTCATAAAAGTAAATTTAGTTTTCATTTTGTTTAATTATTATTACAAAAAATTGAACAAAAGTTAAACACTTTTGTTCTAAATAAATTTATTTTTAGAAGAAAAAAGACACTTTTTTATTATAAAACACTGATTTTAAGATAATTAAAAAGCAAAAAACTTTCTAATCAACCCATGTGTATTTTCTGTGACCCTCGAGAACATCACTTCCTCCGACTGATTTTAATACAAATTCACCTGATGGCTTCACAACAGACGCCAACTGGTTTCCGCGATGTAAAGCTTCATATGTCTTTGCGTCTATGGCTGTTCGGTTTCCTAGTCTATTGAACAGATTAAATTTTTTGGCAACAGCTGCCCAGTCTTTTTGTACAATGCCTTGAAAAACTTTTGATTTTGCACCACTGCCATAAGCGCAAAAGCCGATTTTTTTACCATTTAAATCACTGCCTTCATTTGAATCAATTTCGAGTGTTGACATCAGTGCAAGAAATATTGATGCTGTGTATTGGTTTCCCACCAAACCAGAAGCTCTTTGGGTTTTTTCAAACTTATCGGCTGTAAACTTTTGATATTCTTCCGTCTTCGAGATTAGTCTTCTATATCCATTCTTCACCTTTTCTTGCTCGCTAGCGCTTAAGCTGGCCATTTTCGTTTCATCAGCCGAAGGGTCTTCCCCAATTTTCTTCATTATTACATCACCGATTTGCGTGTTTTTACGGTCCATCATGAACACGTCAGGGAACATTCTTTTGCCTTGGAAGGCATATGGAAGGTGTACAATAATGCGGCTCCATTGTTCTGTAATAATATCCTCTGTTTCTGGGTTGAAACGTCCTGATTGAATGGCATTAGCTCTAAAATCAATGAAGGCGTTTTTTACCGCGTCCGTGTAACATCGATTTGAAAGCTGCCCATCAAAGACAGGTGTATCTTTATGAATGGTTAGCGCATTCTCTTCAAATAAAAGCTTGTCTTTTTTTGAAGATTGGGGAATTATTTTTACAATTTCATCTGCCAAATCATCAGTAAATGAAGTTCCTGCCTCTTTTGCAAGGTCTAGAACTTCTTGAACCATGTTTTTAAAAGATATATTTCGTTTGGGCTTGAAGAAATCGTGTGCTGGGTGGGTGGATACTCCCCAAGTATCTTCAATTTCCAACAAACGCGGATGGTGTTTTAGAAGCGCCGCTCCTGCTCCTGCCCCCTGCGTATATTCTCCAGGAGAATTCAAACTATATTTTGCATCATCCGAGAACACAACGATTCCTTGTCTATTTTCTTTTATCCCGCCACGTGCAACCCAATCCAAGGTGTTATGCATTGCATCAATTCCTCCAATACAAGCAAATGTGATATCGGTAACGTCACAATGGCCAAAGCTGCCTGGACCATATTTTTGTTCTAGCATTTCGATGATGTAGGTGGCTGTCGGTTTTGCACCATCTAAGGCTGACTCTGTTCCTAAATATATTCTCCCTATGTCCTTTGGCGAAAGGTTGTTTCTTTCCAGAAGTCGCACACAAGCATTTGCTCCCATGGTTGCGGCATCTTCATGCGCATCGGGAATAGACATAGACTCTAAGCCTAAACCTTTATTGAGTTTACTAAAATCCATATTTCGATAAGCCGCGAATGCTTCTATTTCAAAATGTAGCTTGGGAAAATAAATTGAAATGTCATCGATACCTACTGCTTCCATAGTTTGTTTTTTATTGTTGCTCTCAGACGCTGAAACCTTTGTTATTTATTGAGCCGCCTAATTTACATGAAATACTTACAATTAGATATACTAATTGTTCTTTGTGGAGTGAAAATGTAAAAATGGACCTTTTAGCGTTTATCCTTTAATGGAACAGTTCTTGTTAAATGATTTGAACATTAAAACAATGTGTTACGAACACACAAAAGAAAGTTGATAATTACAGATGAACCAATCAAAAAGTAAAGAGGAATGATTCTAATTTAGGGCATAATGAACGTTAAGGCGAAAAAATTTATAAAGTGGTTTTTAATATTGCTAACGGCAGTGTTTTTGATGCTCAGCACAGCCCTTTATTTCCTTCAAGATAAACTCATCGATAAAGCCATTGGTGAGCTAAATAAAAACCTTGAAGTTCCAATGAGTGTAAATAAAGTTGAATTTGCATTTTGGTCAAGCTTTCCAAACATATCAGTAGATCTTTTGGATGTAATAATACCAGGAAGACATAAGAAAACGGTCCTCTTGACAAGTGAAAAGTTTAATTTACGATTTAACCCTCTTGACCTGCTTGGAGGAGACTATAACCTAAAGCAAATTAATATAACAAAGGGGGATCTGAACCTACAAATTGATTCATTAGGTAGAGAAAACTTTGATATCATTAAGAACACCAAAGAGGGCAATGATTCTGATTTTAGGCTTGCCTTGCAGGCTGTGCGCTTAAAGCAAATGAATGTTCGCTATCAGAATAAAGCCACAAAACAAGACTACACTTCATATGTAGATTTGATTTCTCTTTCGGGCGAGCTTTCTACAAATGAATTTGAAATGCTCACCCAAGGCGACATACAGGTGCTCAATGCGCTTAGCTCAGGCATCCCCCTCATTAAAAACCAGCGTCTTGAATTTGACCTTAGCTTAAGTGTCGATAAGTCAAAGGGAGTAACAAAGATACCCACGGCAGTCATTAATATTGGAGGCTTGCCATTTGAAATAGATGGCTACGTGCGTCCAGACAGTCTTTGGTTTAAGATCAAATCGAAAGAGATTCAGCTCACGGATGCAGTTGAAAAACTGGCATTAAAAGGTTCAAAAGAAACCTTGAATAAATTTCAAGGAAAGGGTGTTTTGGATTTTGAGCTCGAAATATTTGGTGGAACAGCGAGCGCAGCCCCCGTTAATATCAACTGCCTTTTTGCAATCAAAGACGGACAGCTTAGAGAGCCTATTGAAAATATAAAGCTTAGCAACATTCAGCTTAAAGGACATTATTTGAAAACAGACGAAAACCCCGAAGAGCTTGTTTTGGAAAATATTAGTTTGATTTCAGAAACCGGTCCTTTTAGAGGGGCATTGTCAATAGTTGATTTTAATGCGCCGACCTATTTTGGTTTTGCCCATGGAAAGATCAATTTAAGTTCGGCAAATAGAATTTTTGGGTTTCCTGGAATTGCTGAGGTCAAAGGGTTTGTGAACATATCTACAGATTTCCTTGCTTCAGAAAATATGCGCAACCAGACGATTGTTCTTCGGAAATGCAATGGAACGGTTGACTTTGAAAATGTCGTATTGCAGCTCCTAGAAGACAAAAGGCGCTTTGAAAAAATCAATGGAAAGGTTGATTTCACAAAGCAAAACCTTCAAGTAGCCAATTTTTCATTGCTTGTAAACAAGACGGACATGACGCTTAGAGGAAAAATGTCCAATGTTTTTAATTATTTATACAATGAAGGAAGCCTTGGTTTAAGCATGAAGTTGAGCGCAGCCAATATTTTATTGACCGATTTGGGTTCAACCTCAAAAGAACAGAAGAAGGCAGCGCAGAAAACGTTCGCTTTGCCCGAAAAGATCAAGGGATCTTTATACGTCGATGTTAAAAACCTTAATTATGAAAAACATGACTTTCGAAATGTAAGAGGTGATCTGAACATTGATGAGCGTAATTTAGATTTTAACTATATTTCTCTTGTTAATTCTGGAAGCCGTATTGAGGGAGGTTTGACTATCAGCGAGTTGCAACCAGAAAGCTTTGATATCTCTTTAAATGCATACAGTTCGGGCATAGACATTCAGCAGGCATTTCGCGAATGGGATAATTTTTACCAAGATGTGCTGTTGGCTGAAAACATGGAGGGAAGCGCTGCTCTTAAGCTCTCATTTCGGGGTTTATTTGACCTTCAAACGGGTCTAGAATACCCGTCTGTCAATAGCAATATGGAATTGCGTGTTTCCAATGGAAACATAAAGAATGCTTCGATCATGGATGACATCTCTCAGAGCATAAAGGACAGCCCAGCAAAATATGTTTTGGGAAAAAAGAACCTTCAAATACTAGAAAAAAGACTAAAGTCGATTTCATTTGAAAGCCTTAAAAACACCATTACAATTAACAATAGTGTTGTGACTATTCCGAAAATGTTCATCTCATCCTCTGTTTTAGACATGAATGTCTCGGGTACGCATACCTTCGACAATGATATTGATTACAGGTTTGATTTTAAATTTAGAGACCTCAAAGAATCTAATCAAAATTCGGAATTTGGCGAAATAATTGATGACGGCACAGGCTTTAGAATGTTCCTTAAAATGTATGGCCCTCTAGATAACCCGATTTTGGAGTGGGACAAGGAACAAAAGAAAAAGAGCGCCCAAGAATACCGTCAAGAGGAAAAAAAGCAAATCAAGGAAATGCTAAAAACTGAATTCGGGGCCTTTAAAAACGACTCGACGGTGGAGGAGTATGTTCCTGAGGAGAAACCCAAAGAGGACCTAAAAATCAATTGGGAGCCGACCAAGAACGACCCCGAAACAAAGGACTCTTTAGCTCCTAAATCGGAAAAAATCAATGAAGAAAAACCTAAAAAGAAGCAGTCTAAGCTCAAAAAAGCGCTCGAAAAGCTGAAGCAACAACAGAAAAAAGAGGCTGAAGCATCAGAGGAGAAAATTGGAATTAAGGGAGGTGGGTAATCCTAAAATTAGAACTACTATTTACCTCTAGTTTTCCAAAT
>CESZ01040085.1_pt1 | contig 10808 bp, 7 predicted proteins | sample 531081 | NCBI WGS metagenome assembly CESZ01 (sample SAMEA2621260, study PRJEB7988) | marine metagenome | biome: marine biome (ENVO:00000447); feature: surface water layer (ENVO:00002042); material: "saline water (ENVO:00002010), including plankton (ENVO:xxxxxxxx)" | depth 5 m | reverse complement strand
TCAAAAGATATTGAAGGATGGCTGGTTGCAAATGAAGGAAATATCACAGTTGCACTTGATATTTCAATCGATGATATGCTTAGGGATGAGGGTATAGCTAGGGAAATTGTAAGCAAAGTTCAAAACTTAAGAAAATCCAAAGGTTTTGATGTGACTGATAGAATCAATCTAACTTTCAATGGAGATGATGAGATTAAAAACGCTATAAACAAAAATTTAGAATATGTAAAGTCTGAGACACTTTCAAGTAATATTCAATTTAATAAAAAAGGGGATCAAGGACTAGATATTATTTTTGATAAATTAAAAACCACAATATTTATAACTAAAGTATAAAATATGAAGAAAGATGTAAATATTAGATATTCAGATTCAGATTTATCTGAGTTTAAAAAACTTATTAATGAAAAAATAGATAAAGCAAAGCATGATCTTGAGCTTATTAAAAGTGCTTATATGAATGACCATAATAATGGAACTGAGGATACTTCTCCTACATTTAAGGCTTTTGATGAAGGTAGTACGGTTATGAGTAAAGAATCAAATTCACAATTGGCACGAAGACAAGAGAAATTTATAAGAGATTTAAAAACTGCTTTAATAAGGATTGAAAATAAAACCTATGGTGTATGTAGAGTAACCGGCAAACTGATTTCTAAAGCTAGACTTAAACTTGTTCCTCACGCAACACTAAGTATTGAGGCAAAAAATTTGCAGAAATAGTTTAACTCCCTTTAAACATAATTAACTTTCGTGGTATATTTGACATATGCCTAATTATGCAATTTCTGATATTTTAAAAAACTTGACCAAAAGCCCTGGTGTTTATAAATTTTTAGATGTTTCTAATAATGTAATATATGTTGGAAAAGCTAAAAATTTAAGAAACAGGGTAAGATCTTATTTTACTGGAAAAAAAACTGACGAAAAAACCAGATCTCTAATATCAAATATAAATGATATTTCAATTATTATTGTTGAAACTGAATCAGACGCCCTTCTTTTAGAAAATAGTTTAATTAAGAAGTTTAAGCCTAAATATAACATACTGCTTAAAGATGGGAAATCATACCCATGGATTTGTGTAAAGAACGAAAGGTTTCCGAGAGTATTTTTAACCAGAAAGGTAGTAAATGATGGATCTGATTATTTTGGCCCATACACAAATATTAAGACAATAAACACTCTTTTAGATTTAATAAATAACATTTACCCTATTAGAAAAACTAATTATAATTTAAACGAAAAAACTATTAATGATCCTCAGATAAAATTATCATTAAGAGTTCTCGAAAAAAAAGGGCATTTTATTATAATCGGGTTTGAAAAAGATAACTTTTCATCAAAAAATTTAATATCAGAGAATAAATACAATGAGATAATTTTATCGGTCAAAAATGTTCTAAAAGGAAAATTTTCAAAGTCTAAAATTCAACTAAAAAAAGAAATGATTGCCTTTTCTAATTCTGAGGAATATGAAAAAGCAGATGATTGTAAAAATAAATTAAAAGCATTAGAAAATTATCAATCAAAATCTATGGTAGTAAGTTCCAGGATAAAAGATTTAGATATTTATTCAATAATTTCTGATGAAAATTATGCATATATAAATTTTACTCAAATATTTAACGGTTACGTTATTAGCTCATACAATACCCACGTTAAGAAATCAAATGTTAGAGAAGACAAAATAATTTTAGAACAATTAATTTCTCAAATCAAATTAAAATTTTTTTCTAAATCAAAAGAGATGTGCTCAAATATAATTGTTGAATCATTGGATTATAAGAAGTTTTTTGTCCCTACAGTTGGTGAAAAAAAACATTTAATTAATATGTCTATTAAGAACATAAAAAATTATAAGATAAATTTTTTTAACACTAAAATAAGCTCCCAAATAGAAAATAATAATAGAGTGCTAAATACTTTACAAAAAGACTTGAACATGAATTTATTACCAAAACATATTGAATGTTTTGACAACTCTAATTTTCATGGATCATTCCCATCCTCCGCTTGCGTTGTTTTTAAAAATGGGAAACCATCAAAAAAAGATTATAGGCACTTTAATTTGAGATCGGTTAAAATATCAGATGATTTCGCCTCAATGAAGGAAGTTGTTTATAGAAGATATTCAAGATTATTAAAGGAAAATAAAAGTTTACCAAATCTTATTATAATCGATGGTGGTAAGGGGCAGCTTTCCTCATCAGTAAGCTCTTTGAAAGAATTGGAGATTTATAATGATATAACAATAATTGGAATTGCAAAGAGATTAGAAGAAATTTATTTTTTCGGGGAAGGCACCCCTATCTATATCGATAAAAAATCAGAATCGCTCAAATTAATCCAAAAACTAAGAGATGAGGCACACAGATTTAGTTTGAGACAATATAGAAATAGAAGGGATAATTCTTTTTTGGACTCGGAAATTCAAAAAATAAATGGGGTAGGTGAAAAAACTTTTTTAAGTTTAGTTAAAAAATTTAAATCTTTGAAAAATATTAAAACTAAATCTATTAATGAGCTTAAAATTGTCGTTGGAGAAAAAAAAGCAAAAATTATTTATAAACATTTCAATAAATAGATGAATTATTTTTTCTTAATAATTAGCATATTATTTTTCAATTTTTCAAATGCCCAGAGTAATTTAGCTTTTGAAGCTGGTGAATGGTTGAATTATAAAATTTCATATAGCGGATGGTTTAAAGCTGGTGAGGTTTCGGTTAAATTAAATGATGTTGGTGATTTGTATCATTCTAAAATACTAGGTAAAAGTACGGGTGCAATAAACTTATTTTTCAAGGTCAATGACAGATATGAGAGTTATTTTAGTAAACATACAATATTACCTGTTAAATTTTTGAGAAATATTAATGAGGGTGGTTACTCGAAAAATTTAGAGATACTATTTGACCAAAGGAATAATAATGCTACTGTAAATGATCTTAAAAAGAAATTATCAAAAGATTTCCCAATTATTAGTAATTCACATGATATGGTTTCTGTATTTTACTATCTGAGAAATTTCTTTGACATAGAAACTTTAGATGAAAATAATGAGTTATCAATAGATATGTTTTTTGATTCAGATAATTACAGATTAAAAATTAAGTATTTGTCAACTGAAATTTTAAATACTAATTTTGGAAAGATTTTATCCTATAAAATTAAACCTTATGTTCAGTCAGGAAGGGTTTTTAAAAAAGATGAGAGCTTAACTATGTGGGTAACGGCAGATAAAAATAGAATTCCCCTAAGAATTAAAGCTGATCTTGTTGTTGGATCAATTAGAATTGATTTAATTTCCTTTAGTAATCTTAAGAATCCGTTTGAAATAAATTTTATTAAATGAAAAAAATTATTAAGATTTTCTTATTTCTATTATTATTTTTTATAATTAGATTTTTTATAATTCAATTTGTAAATACCTCCTCTGAAAATTCTGAAACTGACGAAATAATTGTTAAGAAAGAAAATTTTGAATTTGGTATTAATCTAGACAAATTTCTTGTAAAAAGAGACACTATCAAGTATGGAGAAAGTTTTGGTGAAATAATGTTAAGAAATAAATTATCTAATTCTCAAATATATAATATTGTTCAGAGTGTTAAAGATTCCTTTGATATAAGATGGTTAACTGCTGGTAAACCATATACAATAATTTCGTCTAAAGACAGTCTATCTTTTCCGCAATTTTTTATATATCAACCTAACCTTCTAAATTATGTATTAATTGATTTTTCAAATTTTGATTCAATTACAGCTTATAATAAAAAAAAGCCATTTAAAATTGTTAATCGAACTACATCTGGAGTTATAAACAGTAGTTTGTCTGAAACAATGGATCAAAATGGATTACCTTGGGAGTTAATTAATCAGCTTTCTGATATTTATGCATGGACTATAGATTTTTCAAGAATTCAAAAAGGAGACAGTTTTAAGATTATCTATAATGAAAGATATGTTGAGGACACCATATTAGTTGGAATAAAAAGTATTGATGCAGCATATTTTAATCATAAAGGAGAAGATCTTTATGCTTTTAATTTTATTGTTGATTCTTTAAAAAAAACTCAGGAATTTTTTGATCAAAATGGGGCTAGTTTACAACGTACATTTTTAAAATCACCTTTAAGATTTAGCAATATTTCATCGAGGTATAATTTAAAAAGAAAAATACCATATTATGGAAACAAGGTTCGCCCCCACCGTGGTACCGACTTTGCAGCACCAAAAGGGACTCCAATAATGGCAACTGCTGACGGAAGGGTTATTAAATCTTCTTTCACAAGAGCAAATGGATATTATATTAAAATTCAGCACAATAATAAATATGCTACTCAATATCTGCATATGCAAAAGAAAGGAAGAGTCAAGCAGGGTCAGTATGTAAAGCAAGGTGAGGTAATTGGAAGAGTCGGGATGTCTGGAAATACCTCAGGCCCTCACGTTTGCTACAGATTTTGGAAAAATGGCAGACAAGTGGACCCTTTTAAACAAAAATTACCTCCAGGGAAACCTGTACCCGTTAAATTAAGTTCTAATTTTAAAAGTCACATAGTCCCTTTGGAATTGACTTTGAATAAAATAAATATTGAATAATGTCTATAAAATCTATTAATCCTACAAATACAAATGCATGGTCTGACCTAAAAAGTCATTACCAAAAAATTAAAGACATTCACTTATATGACATGTTTAAATCAGACAAAAGTAGAGCTTCAAGTTTTAGTATAAATTGGAATGATTTTTATGTTGATTTTTCAAAAAATAAAATTAATAAGAAAACAATTAATTTATTTTCAAACTTGTTAGAGGAAATTAACTTTAAAGAGTCAATAGATCAATATTTTAGTGGGGTAAAAATAAACACTACAGAATCAAGAGCGGTACTTCACACAGCGCTTCGGGCTCAGATGAGTGATGAAATATTTATAGATGGTGAAAATATTGTTCCTACTATATTTGATACCCTCGAAAAAATAAAATTATTTTCGCAGAAAGTTATCTCTGGCTCACATAAAGGTTTTTCAGGAAATAAAATAACTGATGTAGTCAATATTGGAATTGGCGGCTCAGATTTAGGTCCATCAATGGTTATTGAATCATTGTCAGATTACAAGACTGATTTAAAAATCCATTTTGTAAGTAATGTTGATGGAGATCACTTAAATAAAATATTAAACAAAGTTAAGCCTGAAAGTACGCTTTTTATAATTGTCTCTAAGACTTTCAAAACTATTGAAACCTTAACTAATGCTGATACCGCTAGAAGTTGGTTTTTGAATTATTCTGATGAAGACCAGCTCTCTAAGCATTTCATTGCTGTAACAGGTAATAAAAATTTAGCAATTGATTTTGGGGTAGATTATCAAAATATTTTTCCTTTGTGTGATTGGGTTGGCGGTAGATTTTCTTTGTGGAGCTCTGTAGGAGTTTCAATAAGTTTAGCAATTGGGTATGAAAAATTTTCAGAATTACTAGAAGGTGCAAGAGAAATGGATATTCATTTTAAAAATAACGATTTTGCTGTTAATATTCCTGCCATGCTTGCATGCATAACTTTTTGGTATAATAATTTTTTTAATTATAATACACATGCAATAATTCCTTACTCCGAAAATTTAAAAAGCTTTACTAAATATTTACAACAAGCTTCGATGGAAAGTAACGGTAAACAAACTGACAGGTCAGGGAAACTTGTAAATTATCAAACAGGAGAAGTTTTATGGGGTCAAACAGGTACAAATGCCCAACATTCGTTTTTCCAACTTCTTCATCAGGGAACCAAAATAGTTCCACTTGACTTTATAGGGTTTTCAAATTCTTTCTGTGGAAATCAACAGCACCACAACATCTTAATGGCAAATTTCTTTGCACAAACCAAAGCTCTAATGATGGGAACTTATGGAGCAAAAACAGAGACTAATCACAAATTATTTAAAGGTAATAGGCCCACCAATACAATTTTGATAAACAAATTAACCCCAAAAAACCTTGGATCACTAATATGCTTATATGAGCATAAAATATTTTCACTGGGAATTTTATGGAATATTAACAGCTATGATCAGTTTGGAGTTGAACTTGGCAAAAAATTATCAAAAAAAATTTTAGAAGATATGAAAAATCAAAACTTTGATAATCATGATTCTTCAACAAGAAACCTTCTAAATAGGTACTTCTCAACAGATTAATTTCAAGTTTTTTCTTTATAATGTTAATAATTGGGGAATAATTTATTCATCTCCGAATAACAATAAGTAATAAATATTATATATTTTTGTGCTGTAATATAATTAAACTTTAAACAAATTATGAAAAACATTACTCACAAATTATTTTTTGTAGTTTTTCTACTTATGGGAACTACAATTTACGCTCAGGAATCTTCTGAAGAAAATTGGGAAGATCTTGAAGAATTAGAGGAGATTGTTTTAGTCGGAGGCGGGGTTGTTGACCTTGCTGAAGATAGAAAAACTCCTATTGCGGTATCCACTATTACTGGAGAAGAAATTCAAAAGAAAATTGGAACACAAGATATCACAATGACTCTTGCAAATACCCCATCAATTTATGTAGCAGGTCAATCTGGTGCTTTTGGTGATACAAGAATATCTGTACGTGGTTTTGATCAAACAAATACAGCTTTCATGTTAAACGGACAGCCTATCAACGGTATGGAAGATGGTAAAATGTATTGGTCAAACTGGTCTGGTATGAATGATATTGCAAATGTTGTTCAAATTCAAAGAGGTTTAGGTGCCTCAAAATTAGCTATATCATCTGTTGGTGGTACGGTCAACTTTGTAATGAGATCTACTTCAAAATCTGAAGGAGGTTTTGCTTATGCAGGTTTTGCTAATGATAATTACTTAAAAACAACTTTTTCTTATGATACTGGTTTAAAAGATAATGGTTGGTCTACTAGTATGTTGTTAACTCATTGGCAAGGTGATGGTTATGCTGAAGGAACTTTTGGCCAAGGTCAAACATATTTTCTTTCATTAGGTTATAAAATGAATGATAAGCATAATTTCAATTTTTTAATGACTGGTGCACCACAATGGCATGACCAAAATTTTACTAAGTCTATTGCTACCTATTTAGATCGTGGTAGAAAATATAATAATAACTATGGTTATTATGGTGACAGGTATCTTACCGAAAGAAGAAATTTCTATCACAAACCTGTATTCAATTTGAACTGGGATTACACAATTGATGACAAATCAAGCTTATCTACAGTTTTATATGCTTCTACTGGAAACGGTGGTGGTACTGGAGGTAGAGGTCAAAGAATTAGAACTGATGACGGTTATATAGACTATGATGCAATTTATGCTTATAATAATTCAACTTCAGGTGCTGGTGGAAATTTTGCAGCAGAGGGTGGATATATTACTAGAGCATCAATGAATATGCATAATTGGTTTGGTTTAGTTTCAAACTATGAAACGCAATTATCTGATAATTTAACTTTTAATGTTGGTGCTGATTTAAGAACCTACTATGGTGAGCATTTTAGAATCGTTGAAAATTTCCATGGTTTAACATCGTGGCAAGAGAATATTAGATTGAGAGATCAAAATAATAACCATGATATATATGGGACATATGGTACATACAAGTATGTAATTGCTACTGAAAGCATGGGTGCAAATCCATGGGATGCAACATTTACCAATTTTGATGAAGATCAAAAAATTGCGTATAGTAATGATGAAAGAATTTCATATGGTGGAATTTTTACCCAATTAGAGTATTCAAAGGATGATTTTTCAGCTTTCATACAAGCATCTGCATCTCAAACAATGTATCAGAGATGGGATCATTATCAGTACGCTGACCAGTCTTTAATTGATGGGACTTCGTCTCAATGGACCGGTGAAGCTTTGCCCGATGGTATAACTGATGGAGTTGAATCTGAAAAAGTAGATAATTTTGGTTATAATATTAAAACTGGTGTTGGATTTGGAGTTGGTGACAATGGTAAAGCGTATGTTAATGCTGGATACTATTCAAGAGCGCCTTACTTTGACAACATTTATTTGAATTATACAAACAGAATAAATCCTGCAACATCAAATGAAACTATCATTGGTTTAGAGGCAGGATATGTTTATGAAGTTCCAAATTTTTCTGCAAGGGTAGATGTTTACAGAACATCATGGGCGGATAGAATAACAGCATCTTCTTATGTTGATAATGATGCTTTATTTTATGAAATTTCTGAAGGTGTTAGCCAACTACACCAAGGTGTTGAACTCTCTTTTTCTGCTAAACCACAAGAAGATGTGCCTTACACTTTAAAAGGTTTCCTTTCTCTTGGTGACTGGATTTATGAGGGTGATGCTATGACTAGAGTTCAAGATGAAGATCAGAATGTACTTAGTACTGAGTCACAAGATGTTGATGGTGGTAAAGTAGGAGATGCTGCTCAATTTACAGCTGGATTAGGTCTTGACGTAGACTTAGCTGAGAGATTTTCTTTTGACACTGATGTGAGATTCTATGACGAGCTTTATGCTAATGTAGGAGCGGTAAAGGAAAATTTAGAGTTGCCTAATTATCACGTTGTTGATATGGGATTGTCATACAAAATGTTTGTAAATGATGCAACTTTGGATATTAGGTTAAATGTAAATAATGTATTTGATAATATTTATATCAGTGAGTTAAGATCTGCTATTGTTGCTGGTGAAGGTACTGGTGTATTATATGATGGAATTGATACTGCTAACCAAGGTTACTTTGGTCTAGGAAGGACTTGGAATGTCGGTTTAAGATATAATTTTTAAAATATATCATTATTCATAATATAAAAAAGGCTTACATAATTTGTAAGCCTTTTTTTATTTAATCTCTTTGAGAAGAAAGACATATGGCGGCAAATGATCGCTATATCCACCTGTGAAGGTGTTGTATGAAAAGCTTCTAAAGGGATATCCTTTATACTTTCCTTTTTTGTTTATTAGATAAGATTTATTGAAAACACCAGCCTTATAAAGTTGATAATCATTATAATCTTTTTTAAGAAAAGCTTCTGATAAAATTATTTGATCAAATAATTGCCATTTATCACGATATGCATTTGTTCCAATTCCTTTATCAACTAAAATTTCTTCAAAGGGATTATAAAAATCATTTTTACCAACATCAATAATTTTTTTCTTTGCACCTAAAATTTTTTTAATACTCTTGTCAAATGGATCATCATTAAAATCACCCATGGTTATTATTTTAGGGTTATTATATATTTTTCTGATTGAATCAATTATAAAGTTATTTACCTCAGCTGCAGCAATTCGTTTTGTTTCATCAGCTCCCCTGGATGGCCAATGATTGATAATAAAATGCATTAATTCACCATTAAGATACCCGCTAACAACAAGTTGATCTCTTGTATTTCTTCTTTTATTTGAATTATTATCTGTTATAAAAACTGTGTGCGAATTTGAGCTTTTAACATCAAAAGCATCTTTATTATAAATCATTCCAACATCAATTCCCCTGTTATCTGGAGAATCGTAATGAACAATACCATAGTTATGTGTTTTAAGTTTTTCGTCAGCAATAATATCTTCTATAACAGCTTTGTTTTCAATCTCGCATATACCTACAATTGAGGGAGGCCTTTTAGTAATGTCAAAACCAATTTCTGAAATTACTTTAGCCATATTAGAAATTTTATCCTTGTAAATTTTACTTCTGTTAAATTTTATTTTCATAATTGGACTTTTTTCGTCTTCTTTATTGACATCATTAATTGTATCAAATAAATTTTCAAGATTGTAAAATGCCAAAGTATGTATATTAAATTTTCTTTCATTTTCCTGTGAATAAGATTGAATTGAAAATAGTGAGAAGAAATATATTAGAATTATTAGTTTAATTTTCATAAAAAGTATTTATAATTGATATTTAAATTGCAAATAAAGTGTAAATTTAACTCAATTATTGTAATAGTTAAAAATATTTATTTATATGTATAAAACAAGATTGGTATTAATTATAATATTACTTATAAACTTTAATATTTTTTCTCATACTGAGCAACAAATATCTGTAAATGATTCCATAAATAATCTTTCCAACACAAATGATGTTGTCGATTTATTCAGTATTTCCCTGAGTGACGATGAATTAAATGATGACACCTCTGCAGCAGATAATATTTCTGGTTTACTTAATTCTTCAATGGACGTATTTTATAGAACTGCTGCATATGAATTTAGTTCATCTTTTTTTAAGGTTAGAGGTTTAGATTCTGATAATGCGATTGTCCACATTAACGGGATTAAAATGAATAAGCTTTATAATGGAAGACCACAGTGGAGTAATTGGGGTGGACTTAACGACGTATTAAGAAATCAGGAGTTATCTAATGGGTCTATTCCTCTTAAATATAATTTTGGGGGAATTTTAGGTTCTAATAATATTAATATAAGAGCTTCAGAATATGGTGAGGGTGGACGAATTACCTATTCCTCCTCAAATAGAAGTTACTCAAACAGATTGATGGCAACATATAATTCCGGAATGCTAGAAAAAGGATGGGCATATTCTCTTTCAATTGGAAGAAGATGGGGAAATGAGGGATATCAAGATGCTTCTTTCTATGACTCAAACTCTGCTTTTCTTTCTGTCCAAAAAATATTTAATAATAAACATAGTTTAAATTTTGCTGCAATATATGCTCCAAATCGAAGAGGAAAAGTGTCTCCAAATACACAGGAAGTTTATGATCTTAAGGGCATAAAGTACAATGAGTATTGGGGTTATCATGACGGAGAAAAAAGAAA
>CESZ01045456.1_pt1 | contig 10847 bp, 7 predicted proteins | sample 531081 | NCBI WGS metagenome assembly CESZ01 (sample SAMEA2621260, study PRJEB7988) | marine metagenome | biome: marine biome (ENVO:00000447); feature: surface water layer (ENVO:00002042); material: "saline water (ENVO:00002010), including plankton (ENVO:xxxxxxxx)" | depth 5 m | reverse complement strand
ACCAACGGCAAGAAATACAGATAGTATTCCGGTGTGACAAAATCCATCTTTACCACTCCTGAATTGGGTCAAACAGCGGGTCATCGGTAACAAGAATTGCATCAATTTGAACCCCGTCCTCCCTCATTAACAACAACAGTTCGGAATTTCCTGCCTTTGTCACATTAATTTGAAGAGGTAGGCGACTTGTTTTTGGCTCCCATTCCCATTGACCCTTAGAATCCCAAGCATAAGATGAAATGATTAATTCTGAAGATGTGTTACCCCCATTCCAAACTAATCCAACGGTATCGTTACCGTAGGAATTTCCTCTCATCAAAAGCCAGACAAAATAAGTTCCAGTTGATTCAAAGTCTAATTCATACGCCAGGGAAGGTCCCTTTTCTTCGTACCTCATATGCACAAGTGAATCAGGCAAGGCATGAACATAATTCCCTCCGGAGGCATTGGCTTCGCCAAAGAGTTCCCATTGGTGTGCGATTGATGGCCCTTCTCCAAACAGGCAAGAGGTGTAATCTTCTGCCTCCAGAAGGTGTTCCCCCTGAGCCTCAATGTCGAAGACGCTTCCGCTTCCTTTACAGCTTAACGGCTGTTTCTCAATTGAGTAGGGGTCTGTTTTCTTTGGATTAAGCGTACTCAATGACGTAATGAGAATCTCATCAATCTCAACCCCATCTTCCATCATAAAGAGACTCAATTTGTGTGTTTCCCCTCCGGAAATATTGATTGATAAGGGGTCCCGGTTGAATTCTGGCTCCCATTCCCAATGACCATCGGTTGTCCATCCAAACGAACTGTATTTCTCAAACTCGGTTGGAAATTCATTTTGATGATCCCACATGAGGCCGACGGTGTCGTTGCCGTAGGAGTTGCCTCGCATACGAAGCCATACATGGTATTCTCCAGGTTCAACAAACGTGAGGTTGTAATCAAGACGACTTCCCCGAATTGTAGTTTTGTATTGAGATACATCCTCGGGGAGAGCTTGTAAGAATCCGCTACCTTTATGAGTTCCTGAAGTTCTAAATTCCCATGTGTCTGAAAATGCAATGCCTTCACCATAAGAACAATCAGAAAAGGCCTCAGCTTGAACAAATTCAAGTTGATTGTTAATGACAGTGGTATGTCCGGTTCCTTCACACATCTCCTCGAGGAAATTTGACAGGTTAACATCCTGGCTTTGAAGGATGTTCTGTTCTAAAAAACCGTCCTCGAGCATGGTGTCAATATGAGGGGAAATGCGTTCACAGAAATATGCTCTACCGTTTTCACCCAAATGATTCCGATCTCTAAACATTGAACTGTGCCATTTTTCCCAGAACATGTTGATTCCATGTACCCCGGATAGATTCGCAAAACGAGAAAAAGTTTCATTGAACCCATGAAGTTGGCCTTCTTCGAGGTAGGAATACACCCCTGGATGGTGGGGTGTTGCGATTAGAAGAACTGGGATTCCAGCAGCCCTTAATTCTTCAATAATATACTCATATGCAATGTGATTCAGTGTTCCATCGATCTTTGGGTTGTAAACGCCCTGTTTGGCTTTTTTTGGCATTTTATCAGCAAGGTAGGTGGAAATCTCATCATCGGATTTTTTTTCAAAAAAGGGCTCGCGGAAATACGGCTCCGTCAAATACCGATGCCAGTCGGGGTCAGAAGGCAGTGGCGCACGTTCGGAATGATCAACTTCGTCAATCATTTTTGAAGCGACTTTTCGGAACAAATCGTCCATGGATTGTTGAGAATAGGATTGTGCCAATTTCATTCGTTCTTCATACGTAAATGCAACCCATTGTCTGTCAATCTCACGAATAAAGTCGGCCCATCCACCTACATCATCTTGATTCATTGAAATGCTGTTGATGGTGAATCGAAACTGAACGTACTCATTCAGGTCTTCGTCATCGTAATAATCCCAAAGTCCGTTTGGTCCTAAATCCAACAAAACCAGTTCAGGATTTGCCCGTACCAATGCTGGAATTTGGAGCGTTTCAGTATAGGGGTTTGCTCCAGATATTCCTAAATTGTAAACACTGGTTGAAGATGTGTCTAATTCGCTCATAATACAGTCGCCGTTAACTGCTGCGCGAATAATTGATGAGCCAATGGCCACAACGGCGGCATCATCATGTCCCTCAATGTAATCAAGCGCAGGGAAAGTGATAGCATAACGTGGATTTGAGGTCAGTTGTGTTGTAATCAGTTTGTCGCTCACCAAAGAAAACATCATCGAAGAGGTGAATAAAAAAACAACACTAAGGGTGAGAAGAGACATAAACACATCCGATTTGCTCGCAGAGGCAGACTCTCCCATGCCAAGTCCTCAACATCTTCGCTATCAATTATTCTAATCGGGAGGGGAAATATTCTGAGGTTTCACTTCTTTGGCCTTCTCGGATTAAACAAAATTGCCATGGAATGATGAACGCACAGTAGATTTTATCCCAACATGTTGAATAATTTGAGAGGGTAGGAAATGATTGGGAGGGAGGTGATTGTCGGATTTGAAAATCGTCAACCCGGTGTCAAAGACACTCACCGCCGTTCCAGAAGCCTTGCGGAATCTTTGGGCGCATCGGGGTTTGATTCGAAACTTCACGAGCAGAGACATCTCACAGCGCTATCGTAACTCCATCATCGGGTATTTTTGGACCATCCTCGAACCTTTGCTCCTCTCAGCCGTCTATTACTTTCTCTTCACCATCATTTCAGGCAATCCGGAAGAGCGGTACCCATTGTGGATTATTCTGGGAGTGGTGACTTGGCAATTTTTCTCAAAAGGCCTCAACGAATCCGTGAATTGTTTGACGGGCAACAAGAACATGATTCGCCAAATCTACTTCCCGAGAGAGGTGTTTGCGGTTTCAAAAGTACTTGCCCAGTTGGTTGTGACGTGCATGAGCCTCTTCGTTGCCGTACCGTTTTTGATGTACCTTGACATCTCGCTCACCTCTCAAATCATCTATGTGCCGATCGCACTGTTACTGGTGACCCTCCAAGTCTTGGGCGTAGGTTGGTTGTTTGCCGTACCCAACGTGCACCATGGTGATATCGCCCATATGACGCGATTCATCACGCGAGCTGGATTCTTCGTTTCGCCCGTCATGTGGACCATCAGCATGGCCAAAGGCGGTCGTGCTGAGTTGCTGGATTACCTGTTCCTCAACCCAATGGTCTTGCCGCTTGAACTGATGCGTTCCGGGTTTGACGGAACGGAGGTCCCTGTTCCGTCCTGGGCCGTTGCATGGTGCCTGTCGTTCACGTTCGGCATGCTGATTCTTGGCCTCACCGTGTTCAAAAAGACAGAAGCAAAGGTGGTGAAGCGATTATGAGCGACCATTCCATTGTTTTGGAAAATATTGAGCTCTCTTTCCCTCGACATAGAGTGGGCCTCAAATCCGTTTTCCGTTGGGTGCAACGGCGATTGGGGAAAGATGCAACCATCGAACCCTTTGTCGCCCTGAAGGACGTCAACATCAAGGTGAAAAAGGGCGAAATCCTCGGCATTATTGGAAAAAACGGGTCCGGAAAAAGCACCCTACTCCGTGTCATGTCGGGCATCTATCAACCCGATGAAGGCAAAGCCATGGCGTCAGGTCCCGTCAATCTTCTCTCCAATGTACGAATCGGGTTTAACGGAAACCTCTCCGGTCGCGAAAATGCATACCTCTACGGCAGCATCTTGGGCCATTCTCGCCAAACCATGGATTCGCTCATGCAATCCATCATTGAATTTGCAGAACTCGAAGCGTTCATTGACCAACCGCTACGGACGTATTCAAGTGGAATGCAAGCGCGACTCGGCCTTTCAGTCGCCAGCGCCGTTCAACCCGAAATTTTGTTGATTGACGAAGTGCTGGCTGTCGGTGATGAAGGATTCAAAGAACGAAGTCGAGAACGAATCAAATCCATGGTACAAGATGCAGCCACCGTGGTCATCGTATCGCACAATTTGAACTATCAGAAACAAGTATGCGACAGAATGTTGCTCATGGAAGGTGGCGTGGTTGCCTCTGAGGGAACACCCGATGAGGTCATCGCCGTCTACCGCGAACGAATGAAACGGTGATGTCGTGAAGTTTGACACGATCTTGGAAAACAAGAATCGCGGTTCAATTGATTGGACCATTCCAAAAGGATGGGAGATAGACGATGAAGTCCAATTTTATGTTGAAGGAGGTGTTGTACATCACAACAAGCCACTCAGGATCATGGGCGCTACGTCCCAAAATGCTGTCCAAACCTGTTACCTTCGCATTTTCCGTTTGGGCTGGTATGGTGGCAGTGGAGCGAGGAAAATCCATCATTCAAACGGGTTTGAGGTCAAACCACAAACGATGTGGAATCCCAAAGATGGATTGAATCTTGATTTTCCATCCGAAGGACCATCTTGGCAATGCTGTTATGAGTTGATCGTGCCTGAACATTGGTGTGATGGCCTTCATATCATCAAAATAGAAAACGAGGACGGAAAGGCTACGCTTGTACCGTTTTGGTTGACTACTCCCCACGAAGCCGAAGGTGTAACCATTTGTTTCTCCCCAATAAATATCCAAGCACGCAACTGGTGGGGTGGTGCGAGTGCCATCCAAGTTGTGAATGGAAAAGCAAGGAAGGCAAAATCACTCTACCACCAAATAGGTTCAGAAACCCTGTCACTTAATCGGCCGATGTTTAATCCACGAGGTGGGGATTTTCTTCGTTGGGCTTATCCCTTGGTTCGATTTTTGGAACGGCATGATATTCCAATCACCTATATCACCGATGTTGACATTGAACGTGCAGAAGTCATCCCTGAAGGGACAACACATTTGGTGACCGTCGGCCCAATGCGCTATTGGACGAAACTATTCGATGATCTCTTGACTGATTTTGTTGAAAAAGAAGGCAAGAATTACATTCACTTAGGTTCCGAGGCAGGACAACACTTGATCTCGCTTGATTTGGCTTCTTCTCAAATCAAACTTCACGGCGAATTCGGTAGGGAGCGATTGAACAATCCTCTAACTGGAGCTCGTCCATCCGGTTCTAAGCCTCGCCCACCTTGGGGGAAAATGCGGTTGTCAACCAATCATACCAATTCGATTCTTGAAGGCATGATTGGTTCATCGTGGGATAAATCAACAGATCAGCGTCAAGTTCTTGCTTTTGGCAAAGGACGACACAAGTTGTTTCGACAAAGGCTTGCCCAGACGACAATTCGCAAAGAAAAGGGTGTAGTGTTTAATGCGGGTGTTTCAAATTGGACTTGGGCACTATCGGCCTTTGGACGCCAAGGAAATATCATTGTCAGCGAGGATGCACAGCGATTGACGTTGGAGGTACTGGGGCAGGACATATCAATCTTAAACAGTGATTTGGATTCAGATATGATTCTTGATGATGATGAAATCTCCACAAAATCTCTGGACCAACTTGAAGCAATATTAATCAAAAAACCGGATAATTTCCACGCCCTGCTCTATTCTGGTATTCGTTTGTTCGATAAAGGGCAACATGAGCTTGCTCATCCACGATTTGTAAGAGCCCATCAAATCAGACCTCGCTCGATTCTTGCTACATATCGGCTTGCTCGAAATCACCATAAAATGGGTGAATTCCAATCAATGCTTCCTCTGTATCACGAATTGCTTCGTCAACGCCCAAATCGTTTCCATTATGTTCAGCAATATGCTACACTGCTGTTTTCATTGGGAGAAGAAGAGGAAGGGCTTCGGGCCATGAGTTTGGCTATTTCTATTCGACCTGAAGAGCCAGCCCCGTATGTTTCATTGGGCCATCATGCTCGAGTGAAGGGAGATTATGACACCGCAAGACGCCACCTCACGAAGGCATTAACTCTGGATAAGGCCCACCATGGAGCGCTTGCAGGCCTGGCTGCGCTCTCGGACTCAGTGGGTGAATTTGAGCAAGCAAGGTCCTATTGGAAAAACATCCTCATTCTCTATCCGAACAATGAACGTGCTCTCATGGGATTGGGCAAATCGCTGTATCGAAGCGGAGAGTACGATGAAGCATACGATGTCTTGAGGCTTGTTATTGAGAAAAAAATTGAGCGATACATCAGAGAAGCTGGCAATTATTGCATCAATATCGCCTGTAATCACTTTGTTGATGATCAAAAAATCATTGATATTTGCACTATCTTACTTGATGAATATCTAGAGTTGATGGATTCAAGTAAAAACGGTCACGTACCGGTCACGCAGTTGGTTCTCGCATTAAGCAGGCAAAAGCACATTGAGCAAGCCATCAGTATTCTACAAAAACACAGGGGCCTTTACAGAAACTCATCCGAATTTGCGTTGGTGAAGGCTCAGATTCACTTCAATGCGGGAGAAACTCAACTGTATTTTGAGGCTGTCCAATCGGCGTTTTCTTCGGTTCATTCGGGCGCGCAAACCTTCGATTCCTCCAATAAACACAAGAAACTCTTGGTCAATTCCCTTTTGGCCACCAACATCTCACCCAAAGATGGACCTCTGGTGAGTGTCATCATGACGGTGTACAAACAAAACGAATTGCTTGAATCGGCCATCCAATCTGTCCTCAAGCAGAGCTATCGTAACTTGGAACTGATCATTGTTGATGATTGCAGCCCAGATGGTGTGCATTCGTTTCTCGAGACCATAGCAACCACCGATGACCGTATCAAAGTTCATCTCATGAAGAAGAACGGGGGCACCTATGTCGCAAAAAATCACGGGCTCAGCTTTGCAAAAGGGAAATATGTCGCATTCCATGACTCAGATGATTGGTTGCACCCGGAAAAATTGGAAGTAAGTGTCGGCCATCTTGAAGAAAATGACGATTGTGTTGCTGTGTTTTCAAATTATTTTCGAGTTGATGAGAACGGCAGAATTGTTTTCCGCGGCATTGGGGCTGTCCGACCAGCGTGTATTTCACTCATCATGCGAAGGGAAGAAGTCATGGAAAAATTGGGCTATTTTGACTCTGTTCGTGTTTCTGCCGATTCTGAATATGAGTACAGAATTTTATCTGTTTTCGGCGAAGAACGAGTCATGTATTTGCCAAAACCATTCTTGATTGCCAGCGTGCGTTCAGAATCATTGTCTCAAGGTGGAAAATTTGCTGTTGGCTGGAGTGGTTTATCCGGCTTGCGATTAGAATACCGGCAAGCCTACACCGAGTGGCATCTATCATCCGAGTTTGAGCAAAATCCTTACATGCCGCAAGAGCAAGCATCAAACAGAAGGTTTGAAGCCCCACAGGAGATGATTTGGTGAATGATTATCTTTTTTCAGAACGCATCGTTGACCGTCATCGTCGATGGTGGCGAGAGAAAGAACCTCACCCCCACAAGAATTTAGCAGGCAAACTAATCGGTCCTCCTTTTGTTGAAGCCTCCGGATTTAAGACACCGGTGATTTATTCTGTGGTGGACACTGCAGACGAAATTCCGGATTTTTCAAGTCTCCCAAACTCGTTCGTGATCAAGCCCTCTCGAGGATGGTCTGCAAAAAATATCTATGTCATGGTTGATGGAATTAATCAATTGGACAAGCAAGCATATTCTAGAGAAAATATTGTTCAACTGATGAAAGAAAAAACCGTTGTGGAAACGGATAAAAATTTGAAAATACTCATTGAAGAATATTTGATTAATTGGGATGAAGATACTTCCATCCCACCTTATGACTACAAATTCTTTGTTTTCGGGAAGAGCCTCGCATTTTGTCATATAATTGAACGAAACAGCAACAGTGACGCATCGATGAACCGACACTGGTATGTTGATGAAAACTTTGAGTCAATCAATATGAAAGTCATTACAACTCAAATTCCTGAAACCGAGATGTGTGATAAGCCAGATTGTTGGGATGAATTGGTCAATACTGCGATTGGATTGGGTGAACGTTTAGGGATATTTATGAGAGTTGATCTCTATGCAACAAACCGCGGTGCGGTTTTCGGAGAATTCACACCTCAACCTCAAGGCGGTAAAGGATTCACCCCTGCTGCAGACCGCTGGCTAGGTTCACTTTGGCGTGGAAAGGAAGGAGCCGATGATTTAGATTATCATCTGGATTAATGCTTCCGCAGACCTTAGTGCTCCGTTTTCATGCTGCATGGCAGTACAAGCCACTCGAATCTCATCTCGATTGGAATTTTCCAAGAGTTGATGCAGCGCCTCTCGGAAGGCTCCTTCGGCCTGGTTGGAGAGCACCATGCAAGCGCCTTTTTCTTCGCCTGCTTTCACTCGCGCAAGTTGGTCGTCCATCCCCGTATCGAGATTGGGAATGAACAAGGTGGGAAGGGCGAAAGCAATCGCTTCGTGATAGGAGTTGTAGCCGCCCGCCATGATGGCAAAATCAAACGCATTGAACAAGAGCGAATTCGGATAATCTCGAATGATTCGTACGCGTTCTCCTTTGAGTTTGAGACGGTCCCCGATGATGGATTCTCCCACCACCATGTGCACGTTTTCATGCTCGTTGAGCAGTCGAATCGCCATGTCGAGTTGGCCTTCAATATCGTTGATTTTCCCTGCTCCCAACTGAAGATAAACGGCGGTGGCATCCGTCGGAAGACCCAAGCGAAGGCGAGCTTCTTCCCTTGAGAGAAGGTCTTCTGGTTTTGCAAGAAGAATCGGATTGAGCTGCATCACAGGTGTGCTGAAATCAATTTCCTCCACCGTCGTTTCAACGCTGTCCCCTGGACGAAGGATGTGGTGGAAGTGTTCGATGCTGTCAACAGGAATTTTTGTCCCGCCTTTCTTGAACGCCCCACGGCGTAGCCACACGTTCGTAAGACCAGTGCGGTTTTTGATGGCATTGAGCATACCGCGATACGGGAAGGCACCGTCGAAAACGAACACACTTGGGCGGTGAATCTCAAACACGGTCGCCAGTAATTCTTCCGTGATGGCGTTCCATTCTGCTGACGTCATGTCGTTGAACATGTACGATCCTGGAAGATGGTAGGAAGGAATGCCTTCCGACTCAAGCAAATGCAGCGCAGCCATCGTGGTAACAAAGACAATTTCAACATCAGGGTCTTGTTCACGAACGCGCTTAGCGACGGCAAAAAGGCGCGTAAAATGACCCAAACCAACACCGTTGGTGGGAAAGAACACCATGCAGCGTTTGGGGTTTTGAATGGAACGTCCGCTGTTCACTTGGTGAGTGGGCCGTCGGCCAAGACGTTCCAAGCCATAAACAAAGCAAAAGCCGAACAACCAAAACGGGAGAAGAAGCAAGAGCGGCGGAAATCTCAGACATTTCGCAATGATTTGCCCACAACGAAATGAGAACGAGTTGCGAATTCTATCGAGTTCGCGGGCGGTTTTTTCGCGACGGATGTTCAGAAGGTATTCCTCTGAAACTTCGTCATGCTCCATAGTGTTCACCGTGGTTTACCGACTGCATGGGTCTCCCACCCGAGGTCGGAAAGAGCAGGAAGGTCCAGCACACGTCGCCCATCATAGATGATTGGATGGCGCATAGAAGAGAGGAGTTTGTCCCAATCAAGTTCCAAACACCGTTTGTGTGCAGTCACCAAAACAACGAGGTCGTACTGCTTTTCGTTTGCGTAGGGCGACTCAACCGCATCAACATGCTCTGGATACATGGTGCTGTCCAAGTGCGGGTCCCATACACTAACGGTAATGTCCTTTCCAACAAGGGCTTCAGCAAGGGGTTCTGCAGGTGTTTCTCGAGGGTCACCAACTTCAGCTTTGTATGACCAACCAAGGAGGAGAACGCGCCCCTTTCCGGATTCTACCCCTGCTCGGTAGAGTAAATCGTTCAGAACGTTCGCTACGAATTTTGGCATGGTGCGGTTAACGGCTCGCGCCGCTGTGATCAATTCTGCAGGTACGCCGACATCTGCAGCGCGTTGAATCATGTAATAGGGGTCCACCGGGATGCAATGTCCGCCGACGCCCACACCTGGCGTGTACCGATGGAAATTCCATTTTGTCGCTGCTGCAGAAAGGACATCCTCGACATCAACATCCAATTCAGGAAAAATCCTCGCAAGTTCATTCACCAAAGCGATGTTGATGTCGCGTTGCACGTTTTCAATCACTTTTGCGGCCTCAGCGACCTCTAATTTCCCAACATAACGAACATCTTCTTCGGTCAATCGACTGTAGAGGGAGACCAAACTCTCACCGACCTCTTCATTTGCGCACCCAATAACGCGTGCTACTTGTCGAACGCCGTGGGCAGGATCACCAGGATTGAACCGTTCCGGACAATAGGCGATTTCAACGTCAACGCCAATCTTGACGCCAAGACGCTCAAGTTCAGGATACCATGTCTGGGCGGTTACGCCCGGATAGACCGTTGACTCCAACACGACTACAGTTCTTGAGCCAGGACGAAGGGCAGAAAAAACATCGATTCCGGCTGAGCGAACATAACTCAGATCAGGCTTCAAATCCTTGGTTATCGGCGTTGGTACGGTGACCAAAATGACATCGCAATGTGGGGCTGCCTCGGCCGTAGAGGTGGTGATATGCCACCTTTCGGTTCCAGGCGCAGGAATGATGTCATCCACATCTGGGTCGCCCGTTGGATTCTTGCCAGCCATGACCAAGTCAACGGTTCGTTGCGAAATATCAACGCCCCAGACCTCGAAACCAGCGTCATGAAAACCGATGGCAGTGGGAAGGCCAACATAGCCTAAGCCGATGATGCCAACCGTCAGGTTGCCTTTTTCAGCCGCCTCGGCAAAGGTCGGGGAGTATCCCATGAGTGGACGGCAGCGACTCAAGTTCTTGAACTCAATGTAGGATGGGCGCATTTGTTTTTACAAAACGGTCTCATTCATTGTTTCCTTCATCAAGAGTCCAGTGTTTCCAAATCATCTTTTTGGGTGAA
>CESZ01014676.1_pt1 | contig 10887 bp, 8 predicted proteins | sample 531081 | NCBI WGS metagenome assembly CESZ01 (sample SAMEA2621260, study PRJEB7988) | marine metagenome | biome: marine biome (ENVO:00000447); feature: surface water layer (ENVO:00002042); material: "saline water (ENVO:00002010), including plankton (ENVO:xxxxxxxx)" | depth 5 m | reverse complement strand
GTATTGTCCATAACGAACACTTAAAACAAAAAAAAGGGCAGCATAAAAGCTACCCCTTTGATCGAGTTTTTATATTAAATCTACGCTTCTAAAACTTCACCATCAGCATCATGCTGCAAATCAAAATCCAAGCCGTGAGCAGCTCTAATTTTATCTTCTATTGAGAGGGCTATGTTAGGGTTCTCCTTCAAGAAAATTTTAGCATTTTCTCTACCCTGCCCAATACGCTCGTCCATGTAGCTATACCAAGCTCCTGATTTTTCAACAACACCCGCTTTCACGCCCAAATCCAAAAGTTCTCCATTCTTGGATATACCTTCACCATACATAATATCGAATTCAACTTGCTTAAAAGGCGGCGCTACTTTATTTTTTACCACCTTTACCCTAGTTGCGTTCCCAACTACTTCATCTCTATCCTTAATAGCACCAATGCGCCTTATATCTAATCGAACAGAGCTATAAAATTTAAGGGCATTTCCACCAGTTGTAGTTTCGGGACTACCAAACATTACACCAATTTTCATGCGAATTTGGTTAATAAAAATTACCATACAATTTGATCTACTAATTGACCCGGTCAATTTCCGCATTGCTTGGCTCATAAGACGTGCCTGCACACCTACATTGCTATCACCCATATCGCCTTCAAGTTCTGATTTGGGCGTAAGAGCAGCAACTGAGTCAACAACAACCATGCTAACAGCACCAGACCGTACTAATGTATCTGTAATTTCAAGAGCTTGTTCACCTGTATCAGGCTGGGAAATTAGTAGCTCATCTAGATCCACCCCCAACTTTTTCGCATACTGTGGGTCAAGAGCATGCTCAGCATCCACGAATGCGCATACGCCTCCCTTCTTTTGCTCTTCAGCTACACAATGCAATGTAAGGGTTGTTTTACCAGAACTCTCCGGACCATATATTTCAACAATCCGACCCTTAGGTAACCCACCAATCCCTAAAGCTATATCCAAACCTAATGAACCTGTTGACGTGGATTCAATTTCTTGAATGGCATTTTCATCGCCAAGCTTCATAATTGAACCCTTCCCAAATTGTCGTTCAATTTGGCTCAAAGCGCTTTCTAATGCTTTTTGTCTGTCGTCGTCTTTTTTGTCGCTCATTGATAAAAGTTCTGCCATGTTTATACCTCTTTATTTCATAGTGAAAACGAAACAGCAATCACTCGTTTGTTCTTATAATGTTCTCTTATGGACGCAAAAAAAGAACATATCAAGAAAATTTTTTACTTTTCTTCAAAAATCCGTAGAAAAACCCATCCCCAAGATCAGACGGAAAGAACTGGCGAGCTTTTTTTATTTCAAACTCAGGGTAAGCATCACAAAATGTTTCTAGCTGCTTGTAATTCTCGGTGGATAGCACAGAACAAGTAGCATAAACTAAGATCCCATCCGGTGTAAGAAGTTCTTTAGCCTCATTAAGAATCTGAATTTGTGTATTTAGAAGGTTTTGCCAAGAATTTGCAGTTAACTTCCATTTTCCATCCGGGTCTCGCCGCCATGATCCGCTACCCGAGCATGGAACATCACAAAATATTACGTCAAATCTATCATTTATTGGTTTACTGATGTTGAGTATTTTTGCTTTTGCTCTTTCTGCTCTAGCACGCAAATCATTAGTTCTCTCCGGAAAAGCATCATAAGCGAATATTTTTGCAGTAGTCCAAGAATGTAGAGCAAGAGATTTACCTCCAGAACCACAACAATAATCTAAAATTTTTAAACTACTATCTACCGGCAGATCAGTAACGCTAGCCTGGCTGGATGCGTCCTGAATTTCAACTAAACCATCTCTATAGGCAATGCAGCTCTTAATTTTATTTTGACCATTGGTTACTTTCAAAGCAGTAATTACTGAGGGGTGCTTATCAGTATGAATACCTTCCTCGCTAAGTATTTGCTGGACTTTTTCTACTGTAGTTCTTCCGATATTCACTCGGAGAAATGCTGGAGCCCTTTTACATAAACGCTTAGCAACAGGAACAGCCTCCTCTCCCAGGTCAGCTTTCCAAATAGGCCAAAGAAAAGCCGGTAAATTAAATTCTACGTCTGGTGGTTTATTGCACTTTGTGGCTTCTTGTATAGCCAGCTTTTCCGTTGGCGTTAGACGTGGGCTCCCGTAAGCTTCATCGTTGAAATATTTTTCTAAATCCTCATTTGCTTCCATAAGAACCCCTAATGCCCAGTTTCTACCAGAGTGAGGAGCCTTTATTCTAGAAAGAGCACTTCGCTTTATTCTTAAGCCATCATATACAAAGTCTCTGATTGCACGCCTATCTTTCGAACCTGCAAACCTGTTTTCTTTACCCCATTGTTGAAGCAAGTAGTTGGCGTTTTTGCCATTAAGTATCTCTTGTAAAATTTGACTAGCAGAAAATACTTGAGCCGCCGGAGTCATGGCTAAATTACCCTGTAATTTGGACTTTCTCTCGTGATTTGAACGTCGTGGACATGACTTTCTTTTAACCCAGCACCAGTAATTTTTACAAATTTACAATTTTTACGCATTTCAGATATCGAACGGCATCCTGTATACCCCATGGCTGCTTTTAACCCTCCAACCATTTGGTGAATAACGGCGCCCGCAGCACCCTTATATGGCACCTGCCCTTCAATTCCCTCCGGGACCAGCTTGTCGCTAGCAGCATCTTTTTGAAAATAACGATCTGCTGAGCCGCGAGCCATTGCTCCTAGAGAGCCCATTCCCCTGTATGCTTTAAACGATCTACCCTGATACAATATAACCTCACCAGGGCTTTCATCGGTCCCTGCCACCATAGAGCCAATCATCGCACAACTTGCTCCAGCCGCGATTGCTTTAGCGAAGTCTCCGGAAAACTTAATTCCACCATCAGCTATAACAGGAATATTACCCGCAACGGTTGCACAATCAATAATCGCGCTCAATTGAGGTACTCCAACGCCAGCTACCATCCTTGTAGTACAGATAGATCCAGGCCCAATACCCACTTTGATGGCATCTGCACCCACGTCAATCAACGATTTGGTTGCATCAGAAGTAGCAACGTTACCAGCTATAACTTGAACTTCATTTGAGGTTTTCTTAATTCGCTCAACAGCTTTAGAGACACTATCAGAGTGGCCGTGAGCGGTATCGATTACGACCATATCAACACCAGCATCAATGAGCGCTTGTGATCTTTCGAATCCTTCATCACCTACAGTCGAAGCAGCAGCAACTCTCAAACGACCTAACTCATCTTTACATGCAGTAGGGTTCAGTACGGACATTTCAGTATCTTTCAGAGTTAATAGGCCAGTAAGCCGTCCTGAGGCATCCGTCACCAATAACTTTTCAATACGACGCGACTTCATTAGATTTATAGCTTCTTGCCTATCCGCTGGTTCTTCCAAAATAGCTAAATCATCTGTCGTCATCATATGGCTTACAGGAGTATTATCATCTGAAGCAAATCTCATATCTCTGTTTGTTAAAATTCCCACCACACGATTTTTTTCATCGATGACTGGGAATCCAGATACATTGTACTTTGCCCTAAGGTCGTTTGCATCTTTCAAAGATTGGTCAGCTTTCAAGGTGATAGGATTATAAACGATCCCACTTTCAAACCGCTTAACCCGTCTTACCTGCTGGGCTTGCTGTTCCACACCTAAATTTCTGTGAATAACACCCATTCCGCCAGCCTGAGCCATTGTTATTGCCATTTTTGCTTCAGTGACGGTATCCATCGCAGAGCTTAGCAGAGGAATATTCAAAGCAATGGATTGAGTTACCTGAGTCCGCGTGTCAGCGTCGGTCGGCAATACTTTGGAAGCTGCCGGCACAAGAAGTACATCGTCAAAAGTTAAAGCCTCGCGAATCTGCATAATGCACGTCCTTTTCATAGCATGTACACTGGCGAGCTTATATCTCACGAAACTATTGAAATTGAAAGAGGATAGCGCAAATAAAAGTTTGAAATAAGTCAATAAAAAGATTGTAAGAAAAGTTATGTTTTTTTGAAATTTTTTTAAAAAACATAATAAATTGGCGCTGATAAACTAAGACTTGGCGATTTTAGAATTTTTATCTAAGTGCTACGAGTTAAAACCGACATAGGAAAACGGGATTAAACAATGAAGCATTTGGTAGTATTCACTCCATCTGGCAAGAGGGGTAGCTTCGAAACAGGTACTCCAGTTCTGGAGGCTGCTCAACAGCTTGGTGTGGATTTAGACAGTGTTTGTGGCGGCAGAGGGATTTGTAGCAAGTGCCAAGTTACTCCTTCGTTTGGAGATTTCCCAAAACACGGTGTTTTTGTGGATGAGAGCGCGGTTTCAGCTTGGAATGCAATTGAACAGCGTTACCATGACAAAAGAGGTTTAAAACCAAACCGTCGCTTGGGATGTCAATTAAAAATTCAAGGTGATTTAGTCGTAGACGTCCCAGCAGAAAGTCAGGTCCATAAGCAGGTTATTCGAAAGGCTGCAAGCTCACGTAAAATTGAGATGAATCCTGCAACCAAGCTTTATTACGTAGAGGTCCTAGAACCTGATATGCACGAACCGAAGGGTGACCTAGAACGCTTAAAAACTGCTTTAGCCGAGCAATGGAATATAGATGATACCCATGCGAGCATTTCTCTTGTCAAAAAACTCCAAAGCATTCTTCGCAAGGGGGACTGGGGCGTTACAGTGGCAGTTAATTCGACCCCCAGCGAAAGTCTCCGAAGAATTGTAAATATTTGGCCCGGCTACCACGATGCCAGCATATATGGGTTAGCAATAGATTTAGGGTCAACTACCATAGCAGCGCATCTAACTGATTTGAGGTCAGGAAAAGTCATTGAAAGTTCTGGCGTAATGAATCCTCAAATTAGATTTGGCGAGGATTTAATGAGCCGTGTTAGTTACGCGATGATGAACGCTGATGGCGCATCAGCCATGACCAATGAAGTGCGTAAAGCCATTAATAAATTAGTTTTAGAACTGGCAGAAAGTGCGAAAATTGAGCCAGAAGATATACTGGAAGCTGTTTTTGTTTGTAACCCAGTTATGCACCACTTATTGCTTGGAATTGACCCGATTGAGCTAGGTCAGGCACCATTTGCCTTAGCCACTTCAGACGCATTATATCTAGATGCTAAGGATCTAAACCTGGTCTCGTTAATAGACGATGCAAGGATATATCTTCTTCCATGTATAGCAGGACATGTTGGAGCAGACGCTGCGGCGGTCGCGTTGTCTGAGGAACCGAACAAATCAAAAGATTTAACATTGATTGTTGATGTTGGAACAAACGCAGAAATATTGCTTGGAAATAAACAACGAGTACTAGCCTGTTCTTCACCAACCGGCCCTGCATTTGAAGGGGCTCAGATTAGTTCAGGTCAAAGGGCAGCACCTGGTGCTATAGAGCGCGTGGAGATAGACCCAAAATCCAAAGAACCTCGTTTTAAAGTAATTGGATCGGATCTGTGGTCTGACGAAAGCGGATTTGATGAAAGCATTAAGAAAATTGGTATTACTGGAATCTGTGGCTCAGGAATAATCGAGGCTGTCGCAGAAATGCGAATTGCAGGGCTTCTAGATGAAAGTGGTTTGATTGGAAGCCCTGAAGCAACTGGAACTGCAAGATCAAAACCTGATGGTCGAACCTACTCCTATGAACTCTACGCTAACAAAGATGCCTCTCAGCCTGCAATACAAGTCACGCAAGGAGACATAAGGGCGATACAACTTGCGAAATCTGCCTTGTATGCGGGTGCGAAGCTTTTGATGGATGAAATGGAAGTGGATAGTGTCGATAAAGTTGTTTTAGCGGGAGCATTTGGTGCCCATATATCATCAAAACATGCGATGATTTTGGGCATGATCCCAGATGTATCCCTCAAGAATGTTACCTCTGCTGGCAATGCTGCGGGTACTGGAGCCAGAATTGCTCTTTGCAATATAAATGCAAGGTCTGAGATCGAACAGATCGTGGGAAAAATAACAAAAGTTGAAACCGCCGTAGAGCCAAAATTTCAAGAGCATTTTGTAGCTGCCAATGCGATACCGCATAAGCATGATCCATTTACGGAACTAAGGAAGGTAGTACAAATACCCAGTCCTTCATTCAACGCTTTATCGGGAAAAAATGGTAAATTAGGTCGAAGAAGAAGGAGGGCTTAGTACCAAATATAAACCTTCTGAAAGTGAGGCAAGAACGCTAACGCGTCTTGGATATTCGCACTGCTATTTGGATTTAAGCTTTCCATCAATCCTTGCACCCTTTTGAGTTGCAATAGATTGATAGGTCACGTCAGCACTCACTTTTCCAGTAGAGTTTACTGCCAAGTCCTGCACTGAAATTTTACCAGATACGTTACCATCAACATTAACTGAGGTACCAGAAATGCTACCATCTACCGAGCCAGATGATAGAATAGATATCGCCTCACCAGAGAGGTTTCCTTTTACCTTACCATCAACTTCAATATCGCTTTGGCTTGAAATATCGCCTTCAACGGACATATCCGAGCTTATAAATGTTTTCGACACGGCTAGAACCTTTTTATTCTCACAGAAAGTATGTCACAAATGACAGATTTAGGATAGAAATCAAGTTTAATTTTTAAATTAATGTGAGATCAATTCGGAAACCCAGAATAGGAAAATTAAATTATTAACAATTATCTGTTATTTTTATTTTGCTTCGCTATCATATTTGCCTTGCTATAAAAATTATTAATTATAGATTGTTATGATGATGCAAAAGTTAATAGATCCATTTAACCGTTCAATAAGTTATTTGCGCGTTTCGGTAACAGATCGCTGCGATTTCAGATGCGTTTATTGCATGACAGAAAACATGAAATTTCTGCCAAAAAAAGAGCTTCTTACTTTAGAAGAATTAGATTTTCTATGCTCCTCATTTATCAATATGGGTGTTGAAAAACTTCGTATTACTGGAGGAGAACCGCTAGTAAGACGAAATATTATGAGTTTTTTTCAGTCAATATCTCGGCATTTAGATGATCAAAAACTAAAGGAGCTCACCCTAACTACAAATGGATCACAATTGAAGAAATTTGCAAAAGAGCTCTTTGAAGTAGGCGTGCGTAGGGTAAATATTTCCCTCGACACTCTGGATGATGCCAAGTTTGCCAAAGTAACACGTTGGGGTCGTTTGTCACAAGTGCTAGAGGGAATAGAGGCTGCTCAGGCTGCAGGTCTTAGGGTAAAAATAAATGTTGTGGCTCTTAAGGGGTTTAATGAAGATGAACTTTTTAGAATTGTCTCATGGTGTAATGAGCGAGGAATGGATTTAACCTGGATAGAAGTTATGCCAATGGGCGATCTGGAATCAGAAGAGCGGATAGGACAATATTGGTCATTAAATGAATTACGCCAAACATTAGAACAAGAATATACACTCACAGACATGGCTGAACGATCAGGTGGGCCAGCTCGATATGTAAAGGTTAATGAAACTGGTCAAAAAATAGGGTTCATTACACCGTTATCACATAATTTTTGCGAAAGTTGTAACAGGGTAAGATTGACTTGTACTGGCGAGCTTTACATGTGCCTTGGACAGGAGGATAAAGCAGATCTGCGGCGTCCGCTTCGAGAGAAACCAAACGATGAGGGTCATCTTAGAAAAGCAATTGAGGCTGCTATTGCTAAAAAACCAAAGGGCCATGATTTTGATTATACTCGGCAGGAAGTTCAGGGGCAAATGACGCGTCATATGAGCCACACAGGCGGCTGATCTATAAAGATTCTATTTTGTATTTTTAGCTAACAGGCATTCTTTTCTCAATTATCTCTGCCCACCAACTGCATCCAATCGATATTGCTTCATCATTAAAATTATAATTGGGATTATGTACAGGAGCACTGTCTCCGTTACCAATCAAAATATATGCACCTGGCCTTTCAATGGCCATATATGAGAAGTCTTCACCGCCCATTACTAGAGGCGCCTCTTCACAATAGCCACTAACAGATTTTGCAACAGAAGCGGCAAACTCAGTTTGATCAACTGAATTTGTCATTACTGGGTAACCTCTGGTATAGACTGGATCTACATTTGCTCCAAATACGTCACCTGTCTTTCGTGCAATTTCTTCTAATCTCTTCTCAGCAAGATCTCTGGTCTCATCGGACAGCGTTCGGACAGTTCCTTTAAGTACAACGGTTTGAGGGATAACATTGAAAGCTGTTGAGGATGTCTCAAATGAAGTGACCGAAACTACAATTTGATCTGTCGGGTCGGCATTTCGACTAACAATAGATTGTAATGCAATTACTATGTGAGATCCGACAATTGTTGGATCAACTGCTATTTGCGGTTTGGCGGCATGTCCCCCAAGCCCATTTATTGTAATTTCAAAAAAATCAGAGGCTGCAAAAAAAGGTCCCGGTCTTATAGCAAATTTACCAATTTCTAGATCTGGCCAATTATGCATGCCATAAACTTCTTGTATACCAAAACGCTCCATTAATCCGTCTTCACACATTTCCCGACCACCACCGCCGCCCTCTTCGGCTGGTTGAAAAATGACCACTGCCGTACCATCAAAATTCCGTGTTTCAGCTAGATATTTAGCTGCTCCGAGAAGCATTGCTGTGTGACCGTCGTGACCACATGCATGCATCGCCCCATTAACCTTTGACGCATAAGATAAACCAGTCGCTTCATCAATTGGCAAAGCATCCATATCAGCGCGAAGTCCAATTACACTATTTTTGGTATTCACTTTTCCATGAATTACGCCAACTACACCAGTTCTTCCCAATCCAAAAACTACATCGTCACAGCCGAATGATTTCAGTTTTTGCTCCACAATTTGAGACGTTCTATGTGTTTCAAATAATATTTCAGGATTAGCATGTAAATCATGACGCCATTCGGTAATTTCCTCGTGCAACTCTGCAAAGCGGTTCTTTACTGGCATAAAAAATCCTTTTAAATTGATCAATACCCGCAATCAGAGGTTAGAACAAAATGCCCTTCAGTTACCTCTTTGTATTTCGGTTTTTCAGCTTCGTAATCAAGTGGATGGATTGGAGATGGTATTTGCTTAAATTTCAAATCACCTTCTAAAACCTTTTTTGACGGGTCTACTATGGGAACAGCACTCATGAGTGCTTTTGTGTAAGCGTGCTGTGGGTTACTGAATACTGCTTGTCTAGAACCAATTTCTACCAACCGACCGAGATACATCACGCCAACATCGTGGCTGACGCGCTCTACAACGGCCATATCATGGCTTATGAATAAGAAACTTAGTTCTAACTCCGATTGCAATTCCATCATTAGATTAAGAACTTGTGCTTGAACTGATACATCTAATGCGCTCACTGCTTCGTCAGCAATTATTAATTTTGGGTTCAAAGCTAGAGCCCTAGCTATTGCAACGCGCTGTCTTTGCCCCCCCGATAGCTCGTGCGGATAGCGGCGTAAAAAGCTCTTTGGTAGTTCAACACGCTCGAAAAGGCCCTCAACTCGTTCCTCGATCGACCTTTCATCCATAGTTGAAAAGTTTCGCATTGGCTCCGCAACTTGATCCAGAAGCAACATTTGTGGATCGAGTGACGCAAAAGGATCCTGAAAAACCATTTGCATATCACTTCGGATATTACGAAGTTCGTCTTTGGGAAGTTTAAGCACATCTTTTCCTGCCATGCGCACTTCACCTGACAAGGGCTCAACAAGTCGTAAAAGCGACCTGCCAACAGTTGATTTGCCACAGCCTGATTCCCCGACGAGCGCCAGAGTACAACCACGTTTAATCGAAAAAGAAACATCTTCGACGGCATGAACTTGCGCAACTGTCCTTCGAAGAAGACCACCGGCGACTGGAAACCTTGTGACTAAATTTTTTACTTCCAGCAAAACCTCATCAGTGCCAACCAGTGGCTTAGAGCTTTTCTTACTTTCGCCTAGCAGTTTCATGGGTTCGGGATATTTTTTTCCCAACATTTCCCCGAGCTTTGGCACCGCTGAAAGCAACGATTTGGTGTAATCATGCTGCGGATTCTCGAAGACGTCTATAACATTACCTTCCTCAACTTTGTTTCCACGGTACATTACGACAACTCGATCCGCCATTTGTGCAACAACTGCCATATCGTGAGTAATGAACATTACAGCAGTTCCGGTTTCTCTTTTCAAACGATCAATTAATGCTAAAATCTCCGCCTGAATAGTTACATCAAGAGCAGTTGTCGGCTCGTCAGCAATCAGTAACCTCGGCTCACATGCTAAAGCCATAGCAATCACAACCCGCTGCCGCATTCCACCTGACAGCTCGTGGGGATACTGTTTTAATCTCTTTTCAGGCTCTGGTATTCTTACCTGATCTAATAGTTCAATTGCTCTTGATCTTGCCTGCTGTTTAGATAAATTTTTGTGCAAACGTAGCCCTTCGGTAAGCTGTCTGCCAATTGTGAATACGGGATTTAGTGCTGTCATTGGCTCCTGAAATATCATTCCAATTTCATTGCCTCTGGTATGCCGCATGGATTTTTGACTAGCATTGGCTAAATCTATTTTACCGCCGACTTGCTTTTCAAAATTAAGTTCACCGCCCTGAATTTTCCCTCCACCAAATTCTACAAGACGCATCATTGATAGTGATGACACAGATTTTCCAGAGCCAGACTCACCAACTACACAAACTGTCTCGCCCGGATAAATGGAAAAAGAAACATCTTCTACCCCTGTAACCGTTCCATCTTTTGTCTCAAAAACTACTTTAAGATTTTTAAATTCGGCAATTGGTGCTTTGTCATCATCTAACATTTTTGTTCCTAACTAGACCAAAGCAGCGTTGCTTAAAGATGCTATTCTTGTCAACATCAATAATTTCAAAATAAAACCAATTATTAGCTCGTTCTTAACATTAAAAAA
>CESZ01037429.1_pt1 | contig 10890 bp, 8 predicted proteins | sample 531081 | NCBI WGS metagenome assembly CESZ01 (sample SAMEA2621260, study PRJEB7988) | marine metagenome | biome: marine biome (ENVO:00000447); feature: surface water layer (ENVO:00002042); material: "saline water (ENVO:00002010), including plankton (ENVO:xxxxxxxx)" | depth 5 m | reverse complement strand
AACATAAAATGTTTATCATACTAATTTGTTCCTTCCTTTACCAAATTGCCAGATTTATCCCATATTTTAAAATCTCCTTTAGCTATTCCATTACTAAATGTTAAAATAGATTTCTTTTGTCCATTATCGTGCCAAAAAGTTGAAACTCCGTTTTTTCTGCCATTTTTAAATTGTATTTCAAATGTCATTTTATCACCATCATATTGCCTACTAACTCCAGTAAATAAGGTATCATTTAAAAAGTATCTTTGAGCTCCATCAACCTTTAAATCGTCTGGAGAAACAACCTTTAACCCTAAAATATTACTTTGAGGTAAAACCTCTTTTTCATTTTTTGAATCTAAAGAATTATCTTTTAAAACCTCTTCTACAGCAGATTTTTCTTCAGAAACTAAGTCTGTTTTATTTTCATTTAAACATGAAAAAAAGAACATGGTAATTATTAAAAAAATTAAATTTTTCATTTTATAAATTCTTTAGTTATTACTTTATCATCATTTATAATAGAAACAAAATATACACCAGCTTTTAAATCAGAAATATCAATTTTTTCAGATGTATTTCCATATGATTTTTTAGTCCTTGACTGATTTACAATTGCGCCAAGTTCATTGTAAATAATCCATCTGTATTCATTTGTTAGATTAAATGATAAGTTAATAAAATCCTTTGCTGGGTTTGGATAAATTTTTAAATCAATATTATTTGATGAAATTTCATTATTTGGCAGTAATATATTAGAAGATGAAAGGTTAATTTGATAAACTCCATTTCCGTATGTAGCTACTACCAATAAATTATCTGAAAGCCTAAATGTTAAATCTTCAACAATTGTTGAACCAAATTCTTCAAAACCAATCTGTTGCCAAATTGTATTTACTCCATCAAGCTCTCTAGTTCCAAATAAACCTACCGTAGTACCAACAAGATATAAAGTATCATTATCGAAAGGAATAATTAAAGCAGTTCGACATGAAGGTCCATTTCCAGAACCCGTATTGGTCTCTTCTAAGTTACCAGCAATCTTTTCCCATGACTGCCCTCCATCCATACTGTGAAATAAAGAGTAAACACTGTAATTTGAATAAACGCAAATTATTTCATTTGCATCAAGAGGGTTAATCGCAATATCCGCTGTAAAAGAGTTTGATCCAGTTGGTGGACCAGTAAGAATAGATTTTGGAGGATCTCCAACACTTGCATTATCAATTCTGTACATATACTTTGAAGATGTTCCAAAATATAATATATCTGGAGGATTAACTGATGAATTTAAAGTTGTTATATCCATTTGTGTTTGGAGAGAATCACTAAAAAAATCCCAACCAAAATTTGACTTATCATTTGAATTATTGTATGGTATTGAACTCAAAGAATTATGTCTCCATATCTTATTTCTTTCAGACCAGTACAAAACATTATCATTATTTTCATCCATAGTCATTGGATTCTTCCACCTATAGTTAGTACTATCGGATGATGCAGGATCCATTCGCTGAAATGCAGTTGCTGCTCCGGTGTTATCTAATTTCATCTTATATAACACACCTCTTTGAATCGATAAATAAAAATCTTCTTCATTATCAGCAATACCACCTATCATTCCATCCCCATTAAATGGCATTTTCCATGTAGAATTAGAATTTGAAGAGAATGTTACTCTATTCCCATTATCTTGTAATCCAGCATGCATTACTTGAGAATTTGCATTTTTACTTATTGTTGCAACATATAATTGGGTTGTATTGTATCCATTATTAAGAGAAATCCAATCAACAGTATCTTTGTAAACATCTAAGGTTTTATATACTCCCCCATCATTTCCGTTCAGCATAACATCATTGTCTGATGGCAAATATATTATCTCATGTTGGTCAGGATGATGATTTTCATATGAACCCCAATTTTCATGCCCTTCAACTGATCCTTGCATATAACCACCAATAATTGAAGTGTTATTTTGAGATGTAAATCCATCAGTTGATCTCCATAAGTTTGTTCCACCAATTATAACGAGATTGGTATCTTTTGGATGTACACTTACTAATAAATCATAAGATCCTTGAGCATTAAAATTATCAAATGTGGTACTATTATTTGGTATGTTACTAGAAAGATCTGTCCAAATTCCTCCTGTTCCTGTACCATCTCCAGAAAGATATTCATATTTCCAAAGAGAAGACCATGTACTTCCATTAAAAAAAGTTTGGCTAAACTGTCCATATCCAGTAGTTTCTGCAGCAATAAAATAAACAACATTTTCATTTGATGGACTAATACCAATTTCAACTCTGCTGTATCCAGGAGGAAAATTTGATGGAAGAATATTTTTCCATGTTTGGCCATCTGCAGATCTCCAAATTCCTTTATCTCCACAATTACTAGAAATAGTTGCATAAACTACACCTGTTGATGTAACTTCAACATCAGTGTATTGATAATAATTATTATTTGGTCCTCCCAACTGTTTAGTCCAGCTACCTCCACCATCTTCAGTTCTATATATATCTCCTCGAGTTGCGGCATAAACAACATCTAGACTATCATTACTTGGGTCAGTTTTAAGACTAAACATAAAATCAAAATCGCCATCTAAACTTGTTGGAGTATTTGTAGTTGTAATTGGTAAAGAATCCCAAGAAAGACCTCCATCAATTGACTTCCAAATTCCATTTCCGTATAAAGAAACATTTATTACATAGGAACCTCTATTTTCTCCGGTTCCAAAATACCATACATTTTCCTTTCCAGGTCTTCTATCTTGGGTTAAGCAACTAATTCTATGTTCCTGACTTGGGTCAGTAGTCATAGTCCAAGATTGACCACCATCGGTTGATCTAAACATTCCACCTGATGCTCCACCTGCTAAAATTGTATTCTCGTCTAAAACATCTAAACATAAAGCCCTGGTTCTTCCCCCTACATTATATGGTCCTCTATGTATCCAATTACTTTTACTAAAGGAATTAGATTTAGGTAGGTTTTTTGCAAAAAGCAATTCCTTTTGTCTTATGTTTTTAGGAATTTCACCAGTATTTGGATCAGCAAGTCTCTGCAAATCCCATTCAACTCTTTCTTTTGGGTTTTCCGATGGATAAAGTGCCATTCCTTCCTTTTTCTGTTGACAAGAAAATAAAAACAGTAAAGATAGAATTAGAGAAAGCTTTATAATTTTCATGTTTTTTTTTATTGTAAAAATATCATTTATTTTGATAATATAAAATCATTTCTAAAAGTGTAAATTTGCATGCATTTGAATACCAAATATGGAAAATATTCCTATATATAAGCCAAAAAACAAGGTTAGAATAGTAACTGCTGCCAGTCTATTTGATGGTCATGATGCGGCAATCAATATTATGAGAAGAATCATACAGTCTACTGGCTGTGAAGTAATACATCTCGGTCATGATAGAAGTGTTGAAGAAGTAGTAAATTGTGCTATTCAAGAGGATGCAAATGCAATTGCAATGACCTCTTATCAGGGAGGCCATATAGAATATTTAAAATATATGTATGATCTTCTACAAGAAAAAAATGCAAATCAAATTAAAATATTTGCTGGAGGCGGAGGTACAATATTACCCGAGGAAATTAAAGAATTAGAAGATTACGGAATTACTAAAATATATCATCCCGATGATGGAAGAAAAATGGGCCTCCAGGGTATGATAAACCATCTAGTAAAAAATTCAGACTTTGATCTTGGCAAAAAAATTGATAAAAAGAACTACTTTGAAAAATTAAAGAAAAAAGATACGAATACAATTTCAAGACTTATAACTGCAGTTGAGAACTACCCTGAATTACATAAAGAAACTATTTCAAAAATTAAAAGTTTTGCATCAAAGTCAAAAACTCCAGTTTTAGGAATTACTGGAACAGGTGGAGCTGGTAAATCTTCACTAGTTGATGAACTTGTAAGAAGATTTATATTAGATTTTGAAAAAAAGGATATTGCTATAATTTCAGTTGATCCATCTAAGAGAAAAACTGGTGGCGCTCTGCTAGGTGATAGAATTAGAATGAATTCAATTAGATCACCAAGAGTATATATGAGATCTTTAGCAACAAGACAAGCTAATCTTGCCTTATCTGCTCATGTAAATGAAGCAATTAATATTCTTAAGGCTGCTAACTTTGACTTAATTATTTTAGAAACATCAGGAATTGGTCAGTCTGATACTGAAATTGTTGAACATTCAGATATTTCAATGTATGTCATGACTCCAGAATATGGAGCCGCCACTCAATTAGAAAAAATTGATATGCTTGATTTTGCCGATTTAATTGCAATTAACAAATTTGATAAAAAAGGTAGTTTAGACGCTTTAAGAGATGTACAAAAACAATATCAAAGAAATAATCTAAGATTTGAAGAAGCAGTTGAAAAAATGCCTGTTTATGGTACTATAGCTTCTCAATTTAATGATCCAGGCACTAACACACTTTATGTTTCTGTAATGAAAAAATTTGCTGAAAAAAAGATTGGCAATTTTAATTCAACATTTGCAATTACAGATGAAATGTCTGAGAAAATATATGTGATTCCATCAAATAGAACAAGATATCTTTCTGAAATTGCAGAAAATAATAGATCTTATGATAATTGGGTTACAGACCAAAAACATATAGCGCAAAAGCTTTATAACTTAAATGAATCAATAAGTATTCTAAAAGACGGTTCTAAAGAAACTAAAGATGAATTACAAAAAAAATACAATGAAATTTTAAATGAGTTAGATCCAAAAAACAAAATTTTGATTGATCAATGGCCAAAAATAGTTGACAGTTACAAAAACGATATTTTTGAATATAAAGTAAGATCAAAAACTTTATCCATTCAAACTCATACAACTTCTTTATCAAATAATAAAATTCCAAAGATCACTCTTCCAAAATATAAAGGTTGGGGTGACTTACTAAATTGGCAACTTCAAGAAAATGTTCCAGGAGAATTTCCATTTACTTCGGGTTTATTTCCATTTAAAAGAGAAGGTGAAGATCCAACTAGAATGTTCGCCGGTGAAGGTGGTCCAGAAAGAACCAATAGAAGATTTCATTATGTAAGTTTAGATATGGAAGCAAAAAGACTATCAACTGCTTTTGACTCAGTAACACTTTATGGAAATGATCCTGGAAAAAGACCCGACATTTATGGTAAAATTGGAAATGCTGGTGTTTCAATATGTTGCCTTGATGACATGAAGAAACTTTATTCCGGTTTTGATTTAACAAATCCTAAGACTTCAGTTAGTATGACCATAAATGGCCCTGCACCAATTTTACTTGCATTTTTTATGAATACAGCTATTGATCAAGAATGCGAAAAATATATTTTTAAAAATAAACTTGATAAGAAAATAAAAAAAGAAATAGATAGTTTTTATAAAAAAGCTGGTACAAAAAGACCTGAATATCAAGGTGAAATTCCAGAAGGCAATAATAGATTAGGACTTTTCCTGCTTGGGACAACTGGTGATAAAGTTTTGCCAGAAAAAGTTTACAGCAAAATAGCTAAAGAAACAATTAATCAAGTAAGAGGAACTGTCCAAGCAGATATTTTAAAAGAAGATCAAGCACAAAATACTTGCATCTTTAGTACTGAATTTGCCCTTAGAATGATGGGTGATGTTCAGGAGTACTTTATAGACAAAAAAATTAGAAATTTTTATTCTGTTTCAATCTCTGGCTATCATATAGCTGAAGCTGGAGCTAATCCAATTTCTCAACTTGCCTTTACTCTTTCAAATGGTTTTACATATGTTGAATACTACATAAGTAGAGGTATGGATATTAATGAATTTGGTCCAAATTTATCTTTCTTTTTTAGTAATGGAATTGATCCTGAATATTCTGTAATTGGGAGAGTAGCTAGAAGAATATGGTCCAAAGCTATGAAATTCAAGTATGGTGCAAATAAAAGAGCACAAATGCTAAAATATCATATTCAAACATCTGGAAGATCATTACATGCTCAGGAGATTGATTTTAATGATATAAGAACTACATTACAAGCATTATATGCAATATATGATAATTGTAATTCATTACATACCAATGCCTATGATGAGGCAATTACAACACCAACTGAAGAGTCAGTTAGAAGAGCTATGGCAATTCAATTAATAATTAATAAAGAACTAGGCTTGACTAAAAATGAAAACCCATTACAAGGATCATTTATAATTGAAGAGTTAACTGATTTAGTTGAAGAAGCTGTTTTGATTGAGTTTGATAGAATCACTGAAAGAGGAGGTGTACTAGGTGCAATGGAAACTATGTACCAAAGAAGTAAGATTCAAGAAGAGTCCTTACATTATGAAACTTTAAAACATACTGGTGAATTCCCAATAATAGGTGTTAATACATTTATGAATAAACAAGGATCTCCTACCCTAATTCCAAATGAAGTAATAAGAGCATCAAAAAAAGAAAAAGTTTACCAAATTAAAATGTTAAAAGAACTACATAAAACATTTAAAAATATTTCTAGCAAAAGGCTAAATCAAGTTCAACAAGCAGCAATACTTAATAAAAATATTTTTGAAGAGCTAATGACTGCGTCAAAAACTTGTTCTCTTGGTGAAATAACAAATAGTTTATTTGAGGTTGGCGGTCAATACAGACGTAATATGTAATGAAAATGAAAAAAATCATAATTTTAATTTTATTGCCTTTTGCCTTAGTTGGCCAAAACATTGATGAAATATTTTATAAAAAAAATGAAATTTATTTCTCATTTCAATATGATAAAAAATCACAGCTTGATAAGTTGTCAAAAATCATCTCCCTAGATCATAAAATTGAAAAAACAACTGCTTACGCATATGCAAACAAAAAACAATTTGAGTTATTTTTAAATCAAAATATAGATTATAAAATAATTGATAATAGTGTTTTTTATGAAAATATTTCCAAAAATAATTGGGACTATTATCCAACTTATAATCAATATGTCAACATGATGTATGCTTTTGCTGATTCATTTCCTCAAATTTGCAAGCTTCATTCTCTTGGAACCTTAAACTCAGGTAGGGAAATTTTAATTGTAAATATTTCTGATAATGTTGGGCAAAAAGAAAATGAACCATCATTTTTATATACATCATCAATGCATGGTGATGAGCTTACTGGATATGTATTAATGTTAAGATTTATTGATGATATTCTAAATAATTATAATATTGACAGCAGAATTACAAATTTGGTTAACGAAATTGATATTTGGATAAATCCTTTAGCAAACCCAGATGGAGCATATGCAGGAGGTAATAATAATGTTTGGGGAGCAACAAGGTCAAATGCAAATTTCATAGACTTAAATAGAAATTTTCCTGACCCTCAAGATGGACCTCATCCAGATGGAAATCCTTGGCAAGATGAGACATTAATTTTTATGGGCCTATCAGATACAATAAACTTTAATCTCGCATCAAACCTTCACACTGGAACTGTAGTAGCAAACTATCCTTGGGATACTTGGTCACAATTGACTGCTGATGATAATTGGTGGCAACATGTTTGCAATGAATATGCCGATTCATGCCAATTTTATGGTAGTAATAACTATTTTTCTGGATATAATGATGGAATTATTAATGGTTATGATTGGTATGAAGTTGATGGAGGAAGACAAGACTACATGAATTATTTTAAACATTGTAGAGAATTTACTTTAGAGCTATCCGACGATAAAACTCCTAACCCTCAAGATTTGCCAAGCTTTTGGGATGCAAATCATCCTTCATTTTATAATTATATGGAACAATCATTATTTGGATTAAGAGGAATAATAACTGATAGTATAACTGGCCTACCTATTAAAGCCAGAGTTGAAATAGCTAATCATGATATTGACAGTTCGCATGTTTATTCAAGTCTGCCAATTGGTAATTATCACAGATATATATATCAAGGGAACTATGCATTTACTTTTAGTAAAAGCGGTTATCACAGTAAAACAATTAATGCTTCAGTTTTAAACAATAATACATCATATCTAAACGTTCAATTGGTTCCTATTAATTTTGTTAATGTTGATGAAATTAAAAAAGGTGATAAAATAATTGAATCGATTGATATTATTGGAAGAAAAAACAATAGAAATATAAATAATCTTAAAATTGATATTTACGATAACGGATCAAAAACAAAAAAAATAATAATTAAAAAATAAATCAAAATGAAAAAAATATTAATTACACTTTTATGCTTACCATTTATAATGTTTGCTCAAAATAGTGATAAAAAGTCAAGTCAAGAAGAATTTCCAACTATTGAAATAAAAGATGAAATGCCTAATATGGATTATGAGATGAAATCTGTTAATGGAATTTCTTATTCACTAAATAATCTTAAAGAAAAAAATGGTATAATCATTTTATTTACATGTAATACATGTCCATTTGTTGTAAAGTGGGAAGATAGATATAAATTGTTAGAAGAATTAGCAAAGAAAAACAACATAGGGCTGGTTTACATTAATTCAAACTATAAAAAGCGTGATGGTGATGATTCATATGAAGAAATGAAAAAACATGCTAAAAAAATGAATTATAGATTCCCATATTTACTTGATGAAAAAAGTAAACTTGCTAATTCCTTTGGAGCTAAAACTACTCCACATATCTTTATGTTTAACTCAAACCTTCAACTTGCTTATAAGGGAGCAATTGATGATAATTATGAAGACATCAATAAAGTTAAAGAATTTTACTTAGAAGATGCAATACAACAACTTGTTAAAGGAAAACGTATCAAGGTTAGCGAAACAAAGCCTGTTGGTTGCAGCATAAAGAGATTTAGGGAATAAATGTATGATGTTGTTATTTTAACTGATCATAGATACGAGAATCCAAAAAAAATTGATTGGTATATACAACAAGTACTCACAGAAGATAAACTTCTCAAAAAGGAACTAGAATTATTAGGCTTAAATGTAATAATTAAAGATTGGAAGTCTAAAAAATTTGATTGGACTAAAGCAGAATATGCAATTTTTAGATCAACGTGGGATTATTTTGATAATTTCAAATTATTCTCTAATTGGCTTGAAAAAAATAAATATGAAATAAAGTTTATAAATTCTTTAGAAATTATAAAATGGAATCTTGATAAAGTATATCTTCTTGAACTTCAAGAAAAAGGAATAAACATTGCTCCTACAATTTTAATTAAAAAGAATCAGCCCACAACTCTAAAAAAATTATTTGAAGATACTGGATGGCAAGAAGCTGTTCTCAAACCTACAGTATCAGGCGCTGCAAGACATACTTACAGAATAAATAGAAATAGCTACAATGATTATGAAGAAATCTTTAAAGGTCTGATCTGCAATGAAGATTTTTTGTTTCAAGAATTCATAAAAAATATTATATCTAAGGGTGAACTTTCATTAATATTAATAGGAGGAAAATATACTCATGCTGTAAAAAAAACAGCAAAAAAAGGTGATTTTAGAGTTCAAGATGATCATGGTGGTAAAGTTGAAGTATATCATGCGAGTGATAAAGAAATTGAATTTGCTGAACAATGTATTAATCTGTGCTTGGAGATGCCGCTATACGCAAGGGTAGATATTGCTTATGATAATAACAATGAGTTATCTCTAGTTGAGCTAGAATTAATTGAACCCGAGCTATGGTTCAGAAATAATAAAAAATCAGCTGAACTATTGGCTAAGGAAATTTCAAAAAAATTTTAATTTATTTTTCGGAAATAAGAAAAATATCGAACTCCATGTCGTCATAGATAAATTTATCTCCTAAGTTTTTAAAAACATTAGCCGATTTATATTCTACTCCCCAAAGAGTTCTATCAATAACAATTCTTGCAATAGCAGTAAAAGAATTTCCTGTTGTTTTAGAATTTCCAGTAGTCTGAATTTCAGAATTAAAAGTAATTTCATTTGTTCTTCCCTTAATGGTCATATTTGCTTGAATTTCAAAATCTTTATCGCTAATTTTTTTTGAACCAGTAATTTCAATTTCAGCTTCAGGAAACTTTGCAACATCAAAAAAATCTTCATCTTTTAAATGATCTACTAAATATTTATTTTTTCTTTCAGATTCTATGTCGGTACATGTAATTGAATTCATGTCAATTATAAAACTACCCCCTATTACATTATCATGATCTAAAACTAAATAACCACTTTTTAAAGAAACATTACCAGTGTGCGAACCTGTTGGCTTACTTCCAGTCCAAATTATTGTTGAAGCGTCTTTATTTGCATTTACAACTAGAGGATGTGGTTTAAAAGAAAAAAAAGTTAAAACACATAAAGCTAGAATTAGAGGAGAAAATTTATTTAACATATTATTTATTTTTTGTACAAAATTAGATAAATTTACTTAAACAGAAATAAATATATAGTTTTTTTTAAAAAAGATTATGCAAAACTATGATTGAAATAAAAAAAATCTTATTTGATGAAAAAAATAATCTTGAAAAGTGTTTTCAAATTAGAAAAGAAGTTTTTGTAAAAGAACAAAAATGTGATCCAAGCGATGAATATGAAAATGAAGAAGATTCTACACACTTTTTATTAATAGATGATAATACTCCAGTAGCAACAGCAAGATATAGACAAACCAAAAATGGAATTAAAATGGAAAGATTTGCGGTTTTAAAAGAAATGAGAGGAAAAGGATATGGGCTATTAATATTAAATCATATGATAGCTGATCTATCAAATAATAAGCTAGTAAAATATCTTCACGCTCAGGTTCAAGTGGTTGGTTTTTATGAGAAGGTAGGCTTTAAAAAAATCGGAGAACAATTTGATGAAGTTGGAATAATGCATTATAAGATGATTCTCAATTAATTTTAATAAATTTGGATATTAAATAATTTACAATGAAAAATATATTTTACACATTATTTGTT
>CESZ01078745.1_pt1 | contig 11059 bp, 10 predicted proteins | sample 531081 | NCBI WGS metagenome assembly CESZ01 (sample SAMEA2621260, study PRJEB7988) | marine metagenome | biome: marine biome (ENVO:00000447); feature: surface water layer (ENVO:00002042); material: "saline water (ENVO:00002010), including plankton (ENVO:xxxxxxxx)" | depth 5 m | reverse complement strand
CGCCGTAATAGAGGAGCGTCTCGCCGTTGTAGCCAAGGATGCGGTCTCCGTCTTGAAAGCCAAGGGCCTCGAGTTTGGAGTCGACGTTGACGGGGTGTTCGTTGGCGAGTTTGGTTTCACCCCAAACAAACAGCACGCCCGAGTAGATGATGAAGCCGAGAATGAGGTTGACAATGATGCCGCCAAGCATGATGATCAGGCGCTGCCACGCGGGCTTGGAACGGAACTCCCAAGGCTGGGCCGGCTGGGCCATCTGCTCGGTGTCCATGCTCTCGTCGATCATGCCTGCGATTTTGACGTAGCCGCCCAACGGCAGCCAGCCAATGCCCCATTCCGTTTCTCCGATTTGCTTCTTGAAGAGCGAGAACCCAGGGTTCATGAAGAGGTAGAATTTCTCGACGCGGGTCTTGAAGGCGCGGGCGGCCCAGTAGTGGCCAAATTCGTGGAGAACCACCAGAATGGACAAGCTCAACAGGAGCTGTGCGGCTTTGATCAAGGCTACCATGCCGCAAATGTACACCGCCAACTTCGCGCCCGTGAAGAATTCACGCATGGGTGCTCACAACGAATTCAAAGGCGCGCCGGGGAAGTGCGCTCGCAGCCCATCTTCGAAGCATGAAGCGCATTCCTTGGAAGTTGCTGTTGTGGCTGGTGGGCCTTGGGCCGTTGCTCGGCTTGGCGGGTTTGGTGATGTTGGCCCGACTGGGCGACTTGCCAGAAACCGAAGCCCTCGCCAACCCCAAAACCGACTTCGCCACTCGGGTCTATTCCATGGACGGAAAAGTCTTGGGTCGGTACTACACGGAAAACCGATCGGACGCCCGGTTCGAAAACTTGCCGCCCCATTTGGTCGATGCGCTGATGAGCACCGAAGACGCGCGTTTTTACGACCACGCCGGCATCGACTTCATCGGTTTAGCACGTGCCATTGCCTTCATGGGCAAGCGTGGCGGCGGGTCGACGGTCACCCAACAGCTCGCCAAACTCCTGTTCACCGACCAGTACGAGACGACCAGCTTCTTTGAGCGTGCGGTGCTTCAAAAGCCCAAGGAGTGGATCATCGCCTCCCGCCTCGAGCGACACTACACCAAGCAGGAAATCATCGCGCTGTACTTCAATCGCTACGACTTCATCAACCAGGCGGTGGGCATTGAAAGTGCGGCCAACGTGTACTTCAACAAACCTGCCTCGGAGCTGAACGTGCAGGAATCGGCCATGCTGGTGGGGATGCTCAAAAACAGCGCCCTTTACAACCCGCTCCGCCGCCCCGAATTGGTGCAAAACCGCCGAAATGTCGTGTTGTCCCAAATGGCCAAATACGGGCACCTCGACGCCGCCTTCGCCGATTCTTTGCAGACGCAGCCTTTGGGTTTGCAGTTTCAACGGGTGAGCCACGACGAGGGTGCCGCCCCCTACTTCCGGGAGACACTTCGCGCCAAACTCAAAAAGATGCTCGCCGAGAAGAACGAGGACGGCGACCACGTGCTTGCCAAGGCGGACGGCTCGGCCTACGACATCTACCGCGACGGCCTTCGGGTCATCACCACGATCGACAGCCGCATGCAGGAGTATGCCGAGCGCGCGGTGCACCGGCACTTGGCGGGAGAACTGCAGGCGAGCTTCGAACGCGATCTGCGCGACCGTCCGGAAGAGGCGGCACCGTTCTTTGAGGACATCGAGCCCGAGGTCCGGCAGGCCATCATCGACGTGGCCATGCGCGATTCCGACCGCTACAAGAAGGGCATTGGCAAGCTGTGCCCGTCGTGCAACCGTCCAGGGTTCTACATCACGTCCACGACGTTGGCCGACGGCCGTGCGGGATACCAGTGCAATGGCGAAAAAGGCGGTTGTGGCCACACGTGGTTGGCGAGGACCGACAAGGAGATGCGGAGGGTGTTTGACGAGCCCATGGCGATGACAGTCTTCTCGCACCAAGGCGCCGTGGACACCGTTTTGTCGCCGTTGGACAGCATCCTGCACCGCAAGGCCATCTTGCACGCAGGCCTGGTGTCCATGGAGCCCGCCACCGGCCACATCAAGGCCTGGGTAGGCGGCATTGATTTCAAGCACTTCCAATACGACAACGTGGGCCAAAGCCGCCGCCAGGTCGGCTCGACCTTCAAGCCTTTTGTGTACGCGACCGCCCTTCGTTTGGGTGCAGAACCCTGCGACGAATTCCCCAACCAAAAAACGTGCATTGACCTCCCGCCGGGCAGCGACCCGCCGCGCTGGTGCCCGGACAACTCCGACGAGGACTACGGAGAGATGGTGACCCTCGAGTACGCCTTGGCGAATTCCATGAATACGGTCACGGCGAAGCTGATCAAGGACTACGGCACAAGGCGGGTCATTGACCTGGCGCGTGCCTTGGGCATCAAAAGCAACATCCCCAATGTGCCATCGATCGCGCTCGGCGTGGCGCAGCTGACGCTTCGCGAATTGGTCAGCGCGAACGCCTCGCTCGTCAACCAAGGGGTCTACGTAGAGCCCACGTTCATTGCGCGCATCGAAGACCGGTTTGGCAACCCCATCTACGAACCTGTTCAGGAGATCCGACAAGGCCTCGACGAACGCACGGCGTACCGAGTCATCCAAATGATGAAAGGCGTGGTGGACGGTGCCTGGAACGAGGAAAAGGGCAAGAAGATGGGCACGGGCATCCGCATCCGGTACGACTCGGACGCCCGGGACTACGACGGCATCCGCGTGCCGATGGCGGGCAAGACCGGCACCACCCAAAACAACACCGACGGTTGGTTCATGGGCCTGACCCCGGACCTCGTGACAGGCGTGTGGGTCGGTGCGCAAGACCCGACGGTTCGGTTCTCGACCACGCGTTTGGGCCAAGGCGCCAACACGGGCCTTCCGATTTACGGCTTCTTCATGAAGGACGTCTACGCCGACGAGGAGCTTGGCGTCAGCCAGGAAGACTTCCTGCGTCCCGAGAGCATCGGCGGCGACACGCTGACGTGCAAGGAAATCGGGGAACTGCGTGGGCCTACCTTTGACCCGTTGGATGACGACGACTTGTTCAACTGATCCACTTCTGAATCAACGACATTGAGCCATGGCGATTTCCAAAGTGGTCTCCGGACCCCAAGCCGCCCTCGACGGGGTGGCCGACGACATGACCTTGATGCTGGGCGGGTTTGGCCTGTGCGGCATTCCTGAACACTGCATTGCAGAACTCGTACGCCGCGGCGTCCGCGGGGTGACCTGCATCTCCAACAACGCGGGGGTCGACGATTTTGGCCTCGGTCTGCTGCTGCAGCAACGCCAAATCCGCAAAATGATTTCCTCCTACGTCGGCGAGAACGACGAGTTCGAACGCCAAATGCTGAGCGGCGAACTCGAGGTCGACCTCATCCCGCAAGGCTCGCTCGCCGAGCGTTGTCGCGCAGGAGGGGCAGGCATCCCAGCCTTCTTTACCCCAGCGGGCTATGGCACGGAAGTGGCGGAAGGCAAGGAGGTGCGCGAGTTTGACGGCAAGCCACACATCCTCGAGTCGGCCCTCACTGCAGACTTCGCGTTGGTGAAGGCTTGGAAGGGCGACACGGCGGGCAACCTCGTCTACAAGGCGACCGCCCGAAACTTCAACCCCATGATGGCCATGGCTGGCCGCATCACCGTGGCGGAAGTGGAAGAACTCGTCCCCGCGGGAGAGCTCGACCCCAACAGCATCCACACGCCGGGCATTTTTGTCCAGCGCATCTTCCAAGGCGAAGGCTACGAAAAGCGCATTGAGCAACGGACGGTTCAAACCCCTTCAAACTGATCGCCATGTTGGACAAGAACGGCATCGCCAAGCGCATCGCACAGGAGGTTCAAAACGGTTGGTACGTCAACCTCGGCATCGGCATTCCCACCCTCGTGGCCAACCACATTCCGGCGGGCATGGAAGTGGAATTCCAAAGTGAAAACGGCATCCTCGGCATGGGTCCTTTCCCAATGGAAGGGGATGAAGACGCCGACCTCATCAACGCGGGCAAGCAAACCATCACGGCCATGCCCGGCGCGGTGTTCTTTGACAGCGCCACGTCCTTCGCGATGATCCGCGGCCGCCATGTGCAGCTCACAGTGCTCGGCGCGATGGAAGTGGCGTCGAACGGCGACATCGCCAACTGGAAAATCCCCGGCAAAATGGTCAAAGGCATGGGCGGTGCGATGGATCTCGTGGCCTCCGCCGAGAACATCATCGTGGCCATGCAGCACACCAACCGCGCAGGCGCTTCGAAGCTTCTCGACGCGTGCACCCTCCCGCTGACCGGGGTGGGATGCGTGAAGCGTGTGGTGACCAACCTCGCCGTGCTCGACATCCGCGACGGCGCCTTCCACCTTGTGGAGCGCGCACCGGGGGTCAGTGTGGACGACATCGTCGCGGCCACCGCGGGCAAGCTCGTGGTTTCGGACCACGTCCCTGAAATGTCTTTGTGACGGAGGCGAGCGCGTTTGCGCTTTAGCCCTGCATCACGACCGCAATGTGGTCGCAGTCTCCTCCGATGGGGGGCTGAAATTTGGTGACCTTCACCTCCACGGCTTCGGCCAAGGGAAGCTCTTTGCGAAGCCCAGCCACGATGCGCTGGCACACCTGCTCGACGAGTTTGCTGCGCACGCCCATTTCCCGCTTGACAATGTGGTGCACATCGGTGTAGTCCACGGTTTGGCTGAGGTCGTCGGTGGCGGCGCTGGGCGCGAGGTTTACCCACAGCGTGACGTCCACGCGGTATTCTTGGCCAATGATGGCCTCTTCTTCCATGCATCCGTGGTGGGCCCAAAACCGGAGCCCGTTCACGTGGATTTGGTTGCTCGTCATCCTTCTTCGCTCGCTTTCAAGGCCAACACGGCATCCACGCCGCAGTTCAATCGGTCCAAGGTATTCTCTTTTCCAAGGAAGGCCACAAAATCAAACATCGAGGGCCCGCCGCCCTCCCCTGTCAGGGCAATCCGGAACGGCAGCAGCACTTGGCCAAACCCGAGTTCACGCGCCTCCAAAAACCCTTTGAAGGCCGTTTCGACGTTCTCGCTGGTGAAGTCGTCCACCCCGTCCAGCACATCCGCGAGATCATGCAAGTACCCGGCGGTCTCTTCCTTCCACTTCTTGCGCACGAGCTTGGCGTTGAAGTCGGAGGGCGCCTCAAACAACCAACCCGTGGCCATGATTTCAGGCAGGAACGCCACGCGTTCGAGCATCATGTCAAGCACGGTGTGGCATTGTTCCGCCGTCCAATTCACGCCCTGCCCCGCGGCAAGCGCGTGCAAGGCGCCCACATGGGGTGCAGACCCCGCGTTGCGAAGGTGTTGCTCCTGGAACCACTTGGCCTTGTCGGGGTTGAACCTTGCGCCTGACTTCACCACGCGCTCCAGCGAAAACTCCTTCGCCGCTTCTTCAGCCGTGAAGAGTTCCCGCTCATCTCCAGGGTTCCACCCGAGCATGAGTAGCATGTTGACGAACGCCTCTGGCGCGTACCCTTGCTCGCGGTAGCCAGGCCACGTGCCGCCGCCCTTGGGGTCGGTCCAGTTGGTCGGGAACACGGGGAACCCGCCGGCGTCGCCATCCCGCTTGCTGAGCTTTCCGTTCCCCGTGGGCTTCAGGATCAGCGGCAAGTGGGCGAACTCAGGGTGGTCCCATCCAAACGCCCGGTACAACAAGACGTGCAATGGCGCGCTGGGCAACCATTCTTCTCCCCGAATCACGTGCGAGATGCGCATGTGGTGGTCGTCCACCACATTGGCGAGGTGGTAGGTGGGCAGGCCGTCGGCCTTCATCAGAACCTTGTCGTCTAGCACGCTCGATTTGAAGCTTACGCTGCTACGGATGGCGTCCTCAAATTGCACCTCTTCCTCTTGGTCGGGGGTCTTGAACCGAACCACAAACGGCGCGCCGCTGGCCTTCCGTTCAGCCACCTCCTCCGCGTTCATCGTCAAGCTGTTGCGCAACTGACCGCGTGTTTTCGCGTCGTACTGGAAGACGTCTGGCTCGGCAGCTTTTCGCAGCGCGTCCAGTTCTTCTGGCGTGTCGAATGCTTCGTAAGCGCGTCCTAGGTCGAGCAACGTCTGCACCGCCTCGCGGTACAGTTCGCTGCGCTCACTTTGGCGGTAAGGACCGCAGTCACCGCCCGCGTTCACGCCCTCGTCGGGAGAGATTCCGCACCATGACAAGGCTTCTTCGATGTAGGCTTCCGCCCCTTCGACAAAGCGGCCTTGGTCGGTGTCTTCGATTCTCAAAATGAAGGTTCCTCTGTGGGCGCGGGCGAACAACCAGTTGTACAGCGCAGTCCGAACCCCTCCCATGTGGAGTGGCCCGGTGGGGCTGGGTGCAAAGCGTACTCGAACGTCAGTCATGGCCCGCAAAGGTAGCGCGCAGCAAGGTCACAAGCGACGCTCCTCAACGCAGCCTGCACGGCAGGCAATTCCCTGTGGGGACGAGGGGTTTGGAGGGGAGGTTTGAGCTCAGTTAACAACCCAAACTCATGAATGCATTGCGCAACAAAGTCCAATTGATTGGACGACTCGGCAAGGATGCCGAGACCATCACCTTCGACGACGGCAAGGTGAAAGCCCGATTTCCTGTGGCGACCAACGAAACTTTCCGCAACAGCGAGGGAGAGAAGGTAGAACGCACCCAGTGGCACAACGTGGTCGCTTGGGGCGGTCTGGCGGAAGTGGCGGGTCAATACCTGAAAAAGGGTGCCGAGGTGGCGGTCGAAGGGCGGCTGACTTACCGAACCTACGAGGATGGGGAAGGGCAGACCCGTTACATCACGGAAGTGGTGGCCGGGGAGATGCTCATGCTGGAGAAGCGTTCGGACCTGTCGTAACCGCCTGGGGAAGGCTCATTGCGGGTCTTCCCCTTTTCATTCCCTTCGCCCCTTACTTAGAATCGTTTTACTTGGTGCGGCGTCGGGCGACGCGTAATTTTGGAAGAACTCCTCAACACGCACTGCGATCATGAGTTCTCCTGGCATTTTGAAATCTTCGCTCGCGAAGAAATACGCGATGGCCTTGACAGGCCTTTTTCTTTGCTCGTTCCTTGTGGGACACCTGCTCGGAAACCTTCAGCTCTTCATTCCTGGCGCAGAAGGCCAAACGGCCTTCAACGAATACGCGCTCTTCATGACCACTTTTCCTCTGGTGAAGGTGTTGAGCTACCTGACCTACGCCAGCGTGCTGTTCCACGTGGTGGACGGCTTCGTTCTGATGGTCCAAAACCGCAAAGCACGCCCCACGCGATACGCCGTGGAAAAAGGCTCGGCCAACTCTGGTTGGAGCAGCCGCAATATGGCCGTGCTCGGCACCATTGTCTTGGTGTTCATTGTGACACACATGCAGAACTTCTGGTGGCGGATGCACTTCGACCAAGCCATTCCTATGCAAACTGTGAACGGCGAGGAGTTGAAGGACTTGCATACCGTGGTGATGAATTTCTTTGACCCGGCCATCAACAGCATGGCGGCAGCAGCTGCAGGGCTGTATGTCCTTGGCATGTTTGCCCTTGGCTTTCACTTGTGGCACGGCTTCGGCAGTGCCTTCCAGTCCATGGGCTTGCGCCACGACGGCTACACCCCGCTGATTGAAAAGTTGGGCAAGGCGTTTGCGGTCGTTGTGCCTGCGGCGTTCGCCTCCATTCCGTTGTACCTCTTTTTGACCCAAGCCTGAGACCATGCTTGATTCCAAGACACCTCAAGGTCCCTTGGCGGACATGTGGACCCACCACAAGAACAACATTCGCCTCGTCAACCCGGCCAACAAGCGTCTCATTGACGTGATCGTGGTGGGCACGGGATTGGCCGGCAGCTCTGCTGCGGCTTCGCTCGCTGAAATGGGTTACAATGTCAAGGCGTTTTGCTTCCAGGACAGCCCTCGCCGCGCGCACTCGATTGCGGCCCAAGGCGGCATCAACGCGGCGAAGAACTACCAGAACGATGGAGACTCCGTGTACCGCTTGTTCTACGACACGGTGAAAGGTGGGGATTACCGCAGCCGCGAGTCCAACGTGCACCGCCTCGCTGAAGTCAGCACGAGCATCATCGACCAATGCGTGGCCCAGGGCGTGCCGTTTGCACGTGAATACGGCGGCCTCCTCGACAACCGCTCCTTTGGCGGGGTCCAGGTGAGCCGGACCTTCTACGCGAAGGGCCAAACCGGCCAGCAATTGTTGCTCGGCGCCTACTCCGCCTTGAGCCGTCAGATTTCGAAGGGCAAGGTGAAGATGTACAACCGTCACGAGATGATGGACGTCGTGTTGGTCGACGGCAAGGCCCGTGGCATCGTTGCCCGCAACCTTGTGACGGGGGAAATCGAGCGCCACAGTGCCCACGCGGTGGTGTTGGCGTCGGGCGGATACGGCAACGTGTTCTTCCTGAGCACCAACGCCATGGGCTCCAACGTCAGCGCGGCGTGGAAAGCGCACCGCAAAGGCGCATTCATGGCGAACCCCTGCTTCACACAGATCCACCCCACGTGCATTCCTGTGAGTGGCCACTACCAAAGCAAGCTGACCTTGATGTCGGAGTCGCTCCGGAACGATGGCCGCATTTGGGTTCCCGCGAAGAAGGAAGACGCCGATGCCGTGCGCAAGGGCACCCTCAAGCCTACCGACATTGCAGAAGCCGATCGCGATTACTATTTGGAACGTCGCTACCCCGCCTTTGGAAACTTGGTGCCGCGTGACGTGGCATCACGTGCAGCCAAGGAGCGTTGCGACGCCGGGTTTGGGGTCAACGAGACCGGCGAAGCCGTGTTCTTGGACTACGCCAGTGCATTCGTGCGCTACGGCAAGACCGAGGCCAATGTCCTCGGATTGGACAACCCCAGTGAAGCGAAAATCAAGGAGCTCGGCAAGGCCGTGGTGAAGGCGAAGTATGGCAACCTGTTTGACATGTACCGCCAAATCACCGACGACAACCCGTACGAAACGCCCATGAAGATTTACCCTGCGGTGCACTACACCATGGGTGGCCTCTGGGTGGACTACAACTTGATGACCACGGTGCCAGGGTTGTACGCGGCCGGCGAAGCCAACTTCTCCGACCACGGCGCAAACCGCCTCGGAGCTTCTGCCTTGATGCAGGGCTTGGCCGACGGGTATTTCGTGTTGCCCTACACCATTGGAGACTACCTCGCCGACGACATTCGGACCGGTCCCATTGCGAACGACACGCCCGAATTCTTGGAAGCAGAAAAGGAAGTCAAGGCACGCCTCGAGTCTTTCATCAACAACAACGGAGACACCCCCGTGGACGACTTCCACCGCCGGTTGGGCCGCATCATGTGGGACAACTGTGGGATGGCCCGCAACAAAGAGGATCTCACGCAAGCCATTGCAGACATCTCCGCGATGCGCGAGGAGTTCTACGCGAAGGTGCGTGTGCCAGGCAAGCTCAACGGCTACAACCCTGAGCTCGACAAGGCTGGGCGCGTGGCGGACCTCTTGGAACTCGGAGAACTCATGTGCAAGGATGCACTCGAGCGTGAAGAGAGCTGCGGCGGTCACTTTCGCGAGGAACACCAAACCGAGGAAGGCGAGGCCCTTCGTCGGGACGACGAGTTCACGTTTGTCAGCGCATGGGCGCACAAGGGTGAGCCCAAGGACGCGGAGCTTCACAAGGAGCCGCTTGTGTACGAGAACATTGAGCTGAAGCAGCGCAGCTACAAATAATCAGGAAGACCCAAGATCATGAACTTGACACTCAAGGTGTGGCGCCAAGATGGCCCACAAGACAAAGGCCACCTCGAGACCCATCAGCTCTCAGGGGTGACGGGTGACATGTCTTTCTTGGAGATGATGGACGTCCTCAACGACAAAATCATCCGAGAAGGGGGCGACCCGATTGCGTTTGACCACGATTGCCGCGAAGGCATATGTGGCATGTGCTCCATGTTCATCAATGGCGAGGCTCACGGGCCTGGTCGCGGCGTGACCACGTGCCAGTTGCACATGCGCTCGTTCAAGGACGGCGACACCATCACCATTGAGCCATGGCGCGCCTCGGCTTTCCCTGTGGTGAAGGACTTGGCAGTGGATCGTGGCGCGTTTGACCGCATCATCCAAGCGGGCGGGTATGTGTCGGTGAACACGAGCGGAGAGACGCTTGATGCCAACGCCATTCCCGTGCCGAAAGCGGATGCGGACGAGGCGTTCAACGCGGCGACCTGCATCGGATGCGGGGCGTGCGTGGCCACGTGCAAGAACGCGTCAGCGATGCTGTTTGTGTCGGCCAAGGTGAGCCAGTTTGCGTTGTTGCCTCAAGGCCAGCCTGAGCGAAAGCGCCGCGTCACACGCATGGTGGAGCAAATGGACAAGGAAGGGTTTGGCAACTGCACCAACACCGGGGCATGTGCCGTCGAGTGCCCCAAGGGCATCGATTTGACCAACATTGCGCGGATGAACCGCGATTTCCTCAACGCCTCAGTCACGGGCGAATAAATCACAACGCGAAACGTGTTTAAACGGGCCGTCGTAACTTTCGAGGTATGGTGACCCGTTTTCTCATGCTCTCTGTTGTGGCGACGATGGCCATGACCGCCCAAGCCCAAAAGGCTGAATTGACGTTTGGCGTTTCCGGAATCTGCGGCATGTGCGAGAACCGCATTGAATCTGCCTTCGACAAAAAAGGCATTGTTGCGGTCGACTACAACTTGGACAACAAGAAGATTCATGTGGTCTACAAGACCAAGAAGTGGAACGAGGCAAGTCTGCACAAGCTGGCCACCGGCGTGGGCCACGACACAGACAAGTACAAGGCGGCAGACGAAGTCTATGCCAATCTCCACGGTTGCTGCAAGTACCGCGAGCACACTTCGTGTCCTGCCGAAGACAACAATCACTGATGTCGCGGGCCTTTTGGCTTGGTGCCTTTGTGATGTTGTCGGTGAGCTGGTCTTTTGAGGCTGGTGCGCAGAGAACTTTTCGAGGCAAAGTCTTTGCGCCAGAAGACCATGCGCCGGGAGGACATGACGGCAAGGAGACGTTTGAACCGCTTCCTGGGGCCACCGTGATGTGGAAAGGCAGTGGTACGGGAACCGTGACGGACGCTTTTGGGTTTTTTCAATTGGACGT
>CESZ01024610.1_pt1 | contig 11084 bp, 9 predicted proteins | sample 531081 | NCBI WGS metagenome assembly CESZ01 (sample SAMEA2621260, study PRJEB7988) | marine metagenome | biome: marine biome (ENVO:00000447); feature: surface water layer (ENVO:00002042); material: "saline water (ENVO:00002010), including plankton (ENVO:xxxxxxxx)" | depth 5 m | reverse complement strand
ACTGGCTTAACAATTGTCAAAGAAAATGAAAATATTGACAGATTTAGAGGAAGGATTATTTTTCCTATTAGAAGTATGTCTGGAAGAATTTTGGGATTCGGTGGTAGAATTTTAGGCTCTTCAAAAAATATAGCTAAATATATTAATTCCCCTGAGAGTTTAATTTACCAAAAGAGTAAAGTTTTATATGGAATATTTGAAAGTAAGCAGTCAATAGTTAAGAATGATAATTGTTTTTTGGTTGAAGGATACACTGATGTGATAAAAATGCATCAAAGTGGTATTTCAAATGTAGTTGCATCATCCGGAACTTCTTTGACCGAAAATCAAATCAGATTAATAAATAGGCTAACTAAAAATATTACTGTTGTATTTGACGGAGATGCTGCGGGCTCAAGGGCGGCCCTAAGAGGAATTGACTTGATATTAGATCAGGGAATGAACGTAAGGATATGTAATCTACCTAAGAATGATGACCCTGATTCATTTATTTCTGATAAAAATTTTGAAGAAGTTCAGTCATATTTAAGTAAAAATTCTAAAGATTTTATTGTTTATAAAGCATCATTATTATTAGATGATTCAGAAAATGATCCCACAAAAAAGGCTGCTGTAATTAGGGATATGGTTGAAAGCATTTCTAAAATATCCGATCATATTAAACGTGAATTATACATAAAAGAGTGTTCAAGTATAATGAATATTAGTGAGCAGGTATTATATAGCACTTTAGCTCAAATTGCAAAGAAAGATTTTAATAATTTAAAGAAGAAGCCTGTAAAAGAATTTGAGCCAATCTCAATTGTTAAAAGTGATAAAAAGAAGAGTCAGGTTAATGAATTATACGAATTAGAAAGAAAAATCATTGAAATATTAATTTTATATGGAAATGATTTGATTGATTTTGAGGAAGAAGTTTTTTCACAAAATAAGCATGGTGGCTCAACAAGAAAAAGTTCTAATAGATCGCTTAAAGTTTTTGAAAAAATCTATATGGATTTACATATTGATGAGATGGAGTTTTCAAACGAAAATTTTAAAAATATTTATTTTAGGATAATTGAATGTTTTAATGAAAATAAAGAAATAAATATTGATAAATTCATTAATGAATTAAGTGACAGTCAACAGTTAGAAGTGACTAATATTGTAATGGATAATGAGAAGTATTTTTTACACGATTGGGAAAAAAATAATATATATCCTAAAAGAAAAAAAGATACACTTGCACAGCTAACTATTGAGACAATCTTAAATTTAAGGTGTTATTTAATAGATAAAAAAGTTAACGGATTCAGAGATGAAGTCATGGATAATGAATTGGATGAAAATCATCTTGAAGAGGTCGTAAACTATTCAAAGCTAAAAAAACTTTTATCTGAAAAATTAAACAGGGTATTATAATCTAAACTTACTTGGAATTTTACAAACAGGAATATCAACCATTTTATGTTTATTTGCTTTGTGATGCTTAATATATACATCATAATAGATTTTTAATTTTTTATCGAAATCAAACGGTTTAAACCCTTGCTCGAGTCTTTTCATTACACTTTCTAAATCATCGTAAGAAGCACCAATTTGATCTACATCAGTTCTGTTGTCATCCCATAACCCATCAGTAGGTTTTGCATTCAAGATATCATCGTTAATTTCCAATTTTTTAGAAATTTTGAATACTTCACTTTTCATCAAATCAGCTATTGGGCTAATATCAACACCACCATCACCATATTTTGTATAAAATCCAATACCAAAATCTTCAACTTTATTTCCAGTACCAACAACAATTGAATTATTAATCGTTGCAAAATAATATAATGTCATCATTCTTAGTCTGGATCTGGAATTAGCTAATGCTAATTCATTATTGGCTGATTTTTGAATCAAGGTAGATCTAAATAAATCAAATATATTCGTAAGGTCAATTTTGGTAGAGTGGACATTAGTAAATTTTGTTTCTAACCATTTAATATGTTTTTCTGCCCTTAGATATTCTTCCTCTTTTTGCCTTATAGGCATATTTAGACAAAGTGTTTTAATCCCAGTAAGTGCACATAAGGTAGAGGTTAATGCGGAATCGATTCCACCCGAAACTCCAATTACAAGCCCATCTATGTTATTTGCCTCTTTGTAGTCTATTATCCATTTAACAATAAATTTAATTATTTCAGATGATTTCATTATGTAAAAATTAGCACAAAAAGTATATTATATTTGTAAAATAAAACATTGTTTTAAATATGTCAATTTCTTTGCCAAAATACATAAAAAATATATTAAAATATTTCTTTATACTTTTTGTTCTTTCTTGTGAAAAAAAAATTGATAATTCAAAAAAAAGTATTACAATTGAAAGATTCGAAAATTTATTTTATGAATCATCAATTGATGATTTGGATAAACTCAAAAAAAAATACCCTTATTTTTTTCCAAATGAATTTCCTGATAGTGCTTGGGAAAATAGACTAAAGGACTCGATTCAATTAGAAATTTATGAAGAAATTAAAAAAAATTACACCTCTTTAAAATTTTTAGAGATTAGTCTTTATGATTTTTTTGAAAAACATAAAAAATTAAATCAAGATTTTAAAGAGCCTAAAATTTTCTCTATTGTATCAGATTTAGATTTTAGTAATAGAGTTATTCTCAATGACTCTATTTTATTAATTGGATTAGACAATTATTTAGGTCCAAATCATCATTTTTATGAAGGAATTCCAAAATATATTAAGGAGGATTTTAAGAGAAATAATATTATTTCAGATGTTGCAGAAAAATTTGCAAAAAAAGTCATTCCAAGAAATAAAATTTATACATTTCTTGATAAAATTATTTATAACGGTAAAATTTTATATTATAAAGATTTTTCTCTTGGCAATAGTCTAGAAGACAGGTTCAAAATTGGGTATTCAGATTCTAAAATGAAGTGGGCAAAAGATAACGAATATTTTGTTTGGAAATTTTTTATTCAAAACGATATTTTATTTAATCCAGACAATAAACTTAATAACCGATTTATAAATGATGCTCCGTTTTCAAGATTCTATTTAGAATTGGATAATAAGTCCTCAGAAATGATCGGTAAATATATAGGATGGCAGATTGTTATATCATACATGAAAAACAATAATGTAAATATACTAGATATGATTAAGACAGATGCTATCGATATCTATAATAACTCAAAATATAAGCCAAATAAAAAATGAAAAATAAAAAATCTAAAATTGAAATTTCTGTAGAATTAGATGCAAATAAAATTCCGAATAAAATACGTTGGTCAGCTACTGATGCAGGAATTAAAAATAACGAAACTAAGGCTACATTTATATCTGTATGGGATTCAAAAAGAAAAGAAAGTTTGAGAATTGACCTTTGGACAAAAGATATGCCACTAGAAGAAATGAAAATATTTTTTTATCAGATTCTTAGTGGTATGGCCTCAACATATAAAAGAGCTACATTAGATGATAAAATGTATGAAACAATGAAAGATTTTTGTGATTATTTTGCTGAAAAATTAGAGCTTAAAAAATAATATTACCACTCATTTATTTTATTTCCGTCAAGCCTTATAAATATTGAAAGCAATAATGTAAATGCAATTAGGCTTGATCCTCCGTAACTTAAAAATGGAAGTGGAATTCCAATTGTTGGGGTTAATCCTAACACCATTCCAATATTTATAAAAAAATGAAAAAATAGAATTGATGCTGTAGAGTATCCAAATACTCTACTGAATTTATTTTTTTGATTTTCTGATAAATAAATTATTCTTAAAATCAAAATGGAATATAAAATAATTATAAATGAGCTTCCGATAAACCCCCATTCTTCACCAATAGTACTAAATATGTAATCGCTATGTTGGGCTGGCACAAAATTACCCATTGTTCGAGTGCCTTTTAAATATCCTTTCCCTAACAATCCTCCTGAGCTAATGGCTTTTTTAGATTCGTTTAAATTATAGAGAATGGTTTTTTCCATTAGTTTGATCTTATTTGCGTTTTTTTCTAGGTTAAGCCATACTTTTATATAATTTTTTTGATGGTTCTTAAGAACTTTTTCATAGACAAATATTGTCCCAAAAGTTGTTGTCAAACATAATAATGAAAGTGAAAATATTTTAATAATTCTGTTCCTGATTTTCTTTTTAAACAGAAAATAAAAAACAATTACAGAAATGCTTGAAATTGATGAAAATAGAAGGGATGTCTTAAGAGTTAAGATTGAAAGTAGGGTAATTCCCAAAATTGATTTCATATAATTTTGAGAAATTCCTTCTCTATATAATACAAAAAAAAGGGAAAAAAATACAATTGAACTTCCAGTATCATTTTGAAAGATTATAAAAAATATTGGAACTAAAATGATTAATAGTAATTTAGTTTGATCCATTAAATTTTTTAGATCTGTTTCGAAATCACTTATATATTTGGATACAGCTAAAGCAACACCAACTTTCATAAATTCACTTGGTTGTAAGTTAAACCCACCCAACTCAAACCATGATAAAGCCCCATTTATTCTTTTCCCAAATATGAAAAGACTAATAAGAAGAAGTAAGCATATTAAATAAAAGATACTAGAAAATCTTTCATAAAATTTTACGTCAATTAAAATTGCTATAAAACCAACTAAAATGGAAATTATTGCAAAAAATGTCTGTTTTCCATATAATGTTGTAAAGTCAAAAATATTTATTTCTTCACCTGAAACACTGGACGATAAAATATTACCAATTCCAAAACCAAGCAACAACAAATAAATGATAATAATTACCCAATCAACTTTTAAAATATTTTTTCTTTGCCCAATCATTGATTATTTATTGTAAAAGGCTTATTTAAAAATGGCTTTTTGTATTCTTGATCTAAATTTTTGTTAATTACAAGGTTTTCAATTTTTTTCATAGATATTTCTCCTTTTAGGTATTTTTCAATCATTAAGCTAGAGATTCTTCCCGCCCATGTTGACCCATAATAGCCGTTCTCAACCAATACAGCAATTGCAATTTTAGGTTCATTTTTTGGTGCATAAGCTACAAAAATTGAATGATCAGTAAGTTGAGTTTTTTTACCATTTATTTTTGTAAAATTTTCAGCAGTTCCTGATTTTCCACAAATTTCAATTCCAGGAACTTTTAAAAGCCTTCCACTACCATTTTCATAAACCTTAGATAGACCTACTTCAATCGTATTAAAATATTTTTTTTCAATATTGATAATTTTTTTTTCATTAAATCTTAGTGGTATTTTATCACCCTCTATCTTTTTGATAATGTGTGGAATGTAATAATATCCTTTATTTGCGATTGCAGATATCATATTAGCTAATTGAATTGGGGTGACGAGTATTTCTCCTTGGCCAATTGAATTTGAAAGATTGGTTGTGGGGCCCCATCTAAAATCTGGATACCATCTGTCGTAAAATATCGAATTAGGTACCATCCCTTTTTTTCCAATTGGCAGGTCATTATTTAGGAAGTTACCAAGCCCAAAGCTTTTTACCTTTTTACTCCAATTATCAAAATTTTTTGAAATATTATTATCTAATGATATAGTTTTTTTATAAGTATCAGCAAAAAAAGAATTACATGATTCCGAAAGCCCACTATATATATTTCTAAAGCCACCTCCACAATGACATTTCATTGATTTTTTATTTCTTCCATAAATGTATTCTCCATCGCAATATATCAAAGTTTTATCATCAATGATTTTTTCTTGTAAAGCAATTAAACCAACAATTGCCTTGAATGGCGAGCCAGCAGGGAATGTGGCTAATAGCCCTTTATCCAAAAGAGGCTTGTAAATACTATCATTATATAATTTAAAATAATTTTTAGAGCGATCTCTTCCAACGAGTAAATTTGGATTATAAGAAGGGGCTGAAACTAATGCTAAAATTTCTCCAGTTTTAGGTTCAATAGCTACTATTGCTCCTTTTTTATTAGACATCAAAATCTCACCATACTCTTGTAGTTTTGAATCAATTGTTATTATTATGTCACTTCCAGCAATAGATTCAATATCATTTTTGCCATCATTAAAAGCTCCGATATCACGATTAAATCTGTCTTTTTGAATAAACTTTATACCCTTTTTACCTCTTAAATACTTTTCGTATGACAATTCAACACCCTGTTTTCCGATTATATCTCCGATAGAATAATAGTTATCTTTTTGGATATTTGATTTGTTCACTTCGGCTACATAACCCAATACATTTGCCCCAAAATCAGAATTATATTGACGTAAATTCCTTTTTTGAATGTAAAAACCTTCAAATTTTCTAATTTTTTCAGCTAAAAACCCATGTTCTTCTTTTGGAATATGGGCCAAAAAAACTGATGGTATTTTTGTTGAGTATTTAGTAGTTTTTTCAATTTTATTTGTAAAATAATCTTTAGATATGTCTAGTAAACTGCAAAACTCTACTGTATCCATTTTTTTTACATTTCCTGGGATGACCATAACGTCATAAGAAGGTTGATTTGAAACAAGAAGTTTAAGATTTCTATCATAGATATAACCCCTTTTTGGATACGAATAAACTTTTCTTATTGCATTGTCTTCATAAATTGAATAAGGATCTTTATCATAAACTTGAAGTTGATACAGTCTTATTATAAATACTAATGATGTAAATAAGACAATAACATAGAAAAGAATTTTTCTCATTTCCTTTTATTAATTAATAATTCATACATAATATATATTGAAATAAATGAGAATAACCCATTGTAAAAAGTATATTTTAAAATTATTGAAAGTCTAGATATGTCAAAAACCTCAAAAACAAATAAAATTAAATGGTGAATCAAAATAATTGAAACTAAATAAAATAAATTTTGTTTAGTTTCAATTGAATTGAATTTGACAACTTTATGCTCATATGCCATGCCAAAAAATAATTTTAAAAAATTTGGTCTCAAATAAGAAATTGTAAGAGTTGCAGCAGCGTGAATAGCATATGTATCTAAAAACATATCAATTATTAACCCATATATGAATCCAATAAAAATAAAAAACGATCTATTATTTTTCAATGGGAAATATATTATAAAAAATATATAAATAAAGGGATTTAGATATCCCAAAAAATTTATGCTATTGAATAATAAAACTTGTGCTATTAATAGACAAATTGATAAAATTATATTATTTAAGATTTTATTCATTTAACGAATTAATTTCTTTGATATTATTATTTTGAATAATATAAAGGTTTTGAATATTTGTCATGTCAGTTGAAAGATTTATCTCTATTTCCAGATAATTTTTTGAACTGTCAACTTTATAAGAATCAACAAATCCCACCAATATTCCTTTTGGAAAAATAAGTGAATTTCCACCTGTAACAATAGTATCACCAATAGATACATCGGCTTGCTTTGGGACATCTTTTAGTTGAACTTTGTTAATGTTAAGCCCGTCCCACGATAGAACTCCAAAATATCCAGATTTTTTAAGCTTAGCATTTAACAGAAAATTGGTATTTAAAATTGAAATAAATCTTGAGTAATTTTTTGATGATTTATCAATAATTCCAACCACTCCTTTGGACGAAATTACGCCGTTATCAATTTTAACTCCTTGTTTTATACCTTTATCAATTGTTATAAAATTATTCGAATTTGAATAACTGTTTTTAATTACCGAGGTGCTAATTACATTAAAATTAAAATTTTCTGATTTCGACTTTTCTGAACTTTTTTTTTCTTCATTTAGAATTAAATGCCTTAATGCTCTGTTTTCTTCGATTAGTAATTTATTTTGAGAAATTAAATCAAAATATTTAGTTATCGAATTTTTAGCATCATATATAGATGCAATAATAAAATTACTTGAGTTGATAAACTTGCTTTTTCTGTAATCATTAAAATTAATATTAATAGATAGAGAAGTAATAAACAACGAAAGAAATAAAATTAATTCCTTATTTCTAATTAAGAAATAAATAATTCGTTGCATAACTTAAGGACTATTTAATCAAAACGCTCTTATATTTTGGAATATTTTTTAAAACGATACCAGTGCCTCTTACAACCGCCCTTAATGGGTCTTCTGCTATGTAAACTGGTAGATCGGTTTTTTTTGAAAGTCTTTTATCAAGCCCTCTAAGCATTGAGCCCCCGCCAGCAAGGTACATTCCAGTATTATAAATATCTGCTGCAAGTTCAGGAGGTGTTTTTGATAGTGTTTCCATAACTGAGTCTTCAACTCTTAAAATTGATTTTTCTAAGGCTTTAACTATTTCCCTATAAGAAATATCAATTTGTTTAGGCTTGCCTGTTAGTAAATCACGACCTTGTACACTCATATCATCAGGCGGATCATCTAAATCTTCTGTTGCAGCTCCTACTTGGATTTTAATTTTTTCAGCAGTTCTATCACCAACATATAAATTATGTTCGGTTCTCATATAATATATTATATCATTTGTGAAAACATCTCCGGCAACTTTTAAAGATTGATCACAAACTATGCCTCCAAGAGCAATTACAGCAATTTCTGTAGTACCACCTCCGATATCTATAATCATATTACCTTTAGGTTGCATTATGTCTACTCCAATTCCAATTGCTGCTGCCATGGGCTCATGTATTAAATAAACTTCTTTTCCGTTTACTCTCTCAGCAGATTCCTTGACCGCTCTCATTTCCACTTCAGTAATTCCAGAGGGAATACATATTACCATGACAAGGGAAGGAGAAAAAATTCTACTCTTTAAAGTAGGAATACTTTTGATAAAGAGGCTAATCATTTGCTCAGAAGCATCAAAATCAGCAATAACTCCGTCTTTAAGAGGACGAATGGTTTTAATATTTTCATGAGTTTTTCCCTGCATAAGATTTGCCTCGTTTCCAACAGCAATTATTTTGCCTGTTACCCTGTCTTTAGCAACAATTGATGGGCTATCAATGACAACTTTATCATTATGAATTATAAGAGTGTTAGCTGTTCCTAAATCAATGGCAATTTCTTCCGTTAAAAAATCAAAAAATCCCATAGGGTAGTAAAGAAAAAATAAAGTTAATAATAATCAGTCCTGTATTGTAAATCTAAGAATAAAAATTAAATAAAAAAACAATAAATTAATATCAATGTTTAAAATGTCTAATACCCGAGAAAACCATAGAAATTTTATTCTTATCACAATAGTCAATACTTAGCTTATCTTTAATTGAGCCGCCAGGTTGAATTATTGCATTAATTCCTTTCTTATGTGCAATTTCAACACAATCTGGAAATGGGAAAAAAGCATCGCTAGCCATAACTGCATCATGTAAATCAAACCCAAACTTTTCAGCCTTTTCTATTGCTTGATTTAAAGCATCAACTCGACTAGTTTGACCTGTTCCTGATGCAAGAAGCTGTTTGTTTTTAACTAAGACAATAGTATTTGATTTGGTATTTTTGGAAATTTTAGAAGCAAATAATAAATCATCGATTTGATCCCTATCAGGTTTGATTTTAGTTGGGTAGCTTAATATTTTTTTACTATCTGTTATATTATCACTGGTTTGAGACAAAACTCCATTTAAGCATGATCTGATAAGTTTATTTTTTTGTGGATAAGAATTTAACTTAAGAATAATTCTATTTTTCTTTTCTTTTAGTTTTTTTAATGCATCATCATCAAAATGTGGAGATATAACAACTTCGCAAAATAAAGAATTAATAGTTGCCGCAGTATCACTATTAATTTTAGAATTTGAAATTAAAATACCTCCAAATGCAGAAACTGGGTCAGCTGCTAATGCACTTTCGTATGCTTCCTTAATATTATTTCTTATGGCAATTCCACAGGCATTGTTATGTTTTAAAATTGCAAAGGTAGGTTTGTCATCTTTAAACTCAGATATTAAATCAATAGCAGCATCAATATCCAATAAATTGTTATAGCTGAGATCTTTACCATGAAGTTTTGTAAAAATCTCATTTATTTTTCCATAAAATACTCCTTTCTGATGGGGATTTTCGCCATATCTTAAGATGAGATTTTCAGATTTATCAAAGTAATCGAATATTGCTTTGTCATAGCTAGATGAATTTAGAAAAGATTTTCTAGCAAATTGTTTTCTTTCATCCAAATTGAAAATACCTTGATTTTTAGAATATAAATTTAAAAATATTGAATAATCTTTAACAGAAGAAACACAAATAACATCATTAAAATTTTTAGCTGCAGCCCTAATTAAAGCAATACCTCCAATATCGATTTTTTCTATTATTTCAGACTCAGAGCCACCATTGTTAACAGTTTCTTCAAAAGGATAAAGATCAACAATTACTAAGTCAATATTGGGGATTTGATATTTGTTTTTCTCTTCAATATCATTTTTATTGTTTCTTCTATAAAGGATTCCACCGAATATTTTAGGGTGTAATGTCTTTACTCTTCCTCCAAAGATAGATGGGTGATCAGTGATATTTTCAACTTCTGAGACATCATGTCCAAGACTGGATATAAATTTATAAGTTCCTCCAGTCGAATATAGCTTGACTTCATTTTTAACTAATTCTTCAACGATTGGCCTAAGGCCGTCCTTTGAAAAAACAGATATTAAAGCAGATTTTATTTTAACATTATTCACAATTTCAAAAATAATTAAAATTGATTATTGATTTATCTTTATTTTTGTGTAAAGAATCCAATTTTGTTAACAATATGTGTAAAAGGTTATTAGTATTATTTTATTTATTATTTACTTATAATCTTACTATTTCTCAGGACGTAAAGGGAAAAATTTTAGAGTTAATTGATAATAAAGAAGTGCCGATTATTGGCGCAAATATTATTTGGAGCGATGATTCAGGTGGAACTACTTCAGATATGCAGGGAAATTTTACTTTATCTAATCCAAATAATTTAAAAAACTATATAGTTAGTTATGTGGGCTATCAAAATGATACATTAAGTGTTAGATTAATAAACCCTAAGATTTTTTTAAAGTCTGATTCACAACTGGATGAAGTTTCGTTAGAGTATAATTCAAAATCATCTTCAGTTTCCCTTTTAAATTCCGCAAATATTATAAATATTTCATCTGAAGAATTATTAAAAGCTGCATG
>CESZ01022169.1_pt1 | contig 11139 bp, 9 predicted proteins | sample 531081 | NCBI WGS metagenome assembly CESZ01 (sample SAMEA2621260, study PRJEB7988) | marine metagenome | biome: marine biome (ENVO:00000447); feature: surface water layer (ENVO:00002042); material: "saline water (ENVO:00002010), including plankton (ENVO:xxxxxxxx)" | depth 5 m | reverse complement strand
GAACGTGTACAGGAATGGGAGTTGCTCCAAATAAAATTAATAACATCATTGGCATATTTAAAGCATACTGTACAAGAGTTGGAAGTGGGCCATTCCCTACTGAGTTAAATGATGACACTGGTCAAAAAATGAGAGATATTGGTCACGAGTATGGTGCTACAACTGGAAGAGAAAGAAGATGTGGATGGATTGATTTACCTGCATTAAAATATGCTATAATGATAAATGGAGTGACTGAATTATGTATGATGAAGGCAGATGTTTTGGATAGTTTTGAAGAAATTAATGTATGTACTCACTACAACATTAATGGTGAGGAATTTGACTATTTCCCTTTCGAAATTGGAAAAGACACCATTCCAGTTTACAAGTCTTTAAAAGGTTGGAATACTGATATAACTAATTTAATAGATCAAAACAACTTACCAAAAGAGCTACTGGATTACATCCATTTTTTAGAAGCTGAATTAGAAGTTCCTATTAAAATAGTTTCGGTAGGCCCAAATAGGTCTGCAACTATTAAAAGGTAATTTCGTAATTTTTTATATAAAGCTTGCGTTACTTATTAATGAGGACAACTCTTTTCACAATATTAATCTATGTTCTCCTACCATTAACTATTAATGGTCAAACAAAAAAGATAAGCTTTAGCTCAAAACATAGTAAGGGAATAACACAAAAGAATAAAAGCTTATTAATACTTTGGGAAAAAGTGGTTTTTAAGCACCATAATTCTATTATGAATTGTGATAGTGCTTCATACGATAGAGCAAATAACTCATTTATAGCTTATAAGAACATTAAAATAAATGAAAATGATAGTTTGCACATTTTCGGAGATAGTTTACACTATTACGGAAATGAGCAAAAAGCCTATTTATATGGAAATGTTAAAATGATTACTAATGACATCGTCTTAAAGTCAACCTCTTTAATATATGACCAAACCTATAATTTAGCTTATTATTATGATGGTGGTGAAATCAAACACCATAGTAAAAACTATACCATTAAAAGTAAAATAGGCAAATTCAACACAACCAATAATACATTATACTTTAAAAAAAATGTAGCCCTAAAACACCCAGATTATCAAATTATTTCTGACACTTTAATTTATCAAACAGATAATGAAAAAACCAACATAATTGGAAAAACTAAAATAGAAACTAAAAGTTCAAAAATTGATTGTAGTAAAGGTTGGTTTGATAATGTAAAACAAACTTCTTCACTTAAGGGAAATGTTTGCATAGAAACTAATAAATATCAATTTTTTGCTGATAGTGTTTTCTATAATGAAAAAATTGGTGAAGCCTTTGCTAAAGGCGATGTTAAAATAATTGATGATAGTAGTAGTTCTATTATTATAGGGCAGTATGGGTACCATAATGAAATTAAAGACTCTGTAAGAGTATGGGAAAGTGCATTGATGATTCAATATGATTCTATAGATACCATGTCTGTATATGCTGATCAATTTATACATGTAAATGATAGTCTTGAAATAAAAACTTTATGTTTTAACAATGTTGTAATTGAGGGCACACAATTAAATGGTGATTGCGACTCGATATTTATAAACGAAAAAGATTCCATAATGAAATGTATAACCAACCCTATTATATGGATAGATAGTAATCAAATTACTGGAGAAGAAATAATATTTAAAACATATAAAGGTATAGTATATAATATGTACATTGAAAGTGATGGCATGGTAATAACAAAAAAGGACAGCAATTACTTTGATCAGATTAAAGGAGAAAAACTTAAGGGGTATTTTAAAAACAACAAGTTACATCAACTGAACATCAATGAAAATGGAGAAGTAATCTACTATACTCAGGACGAGGAAACAAATCAGATAAAAGAATCTAATGAAGTCAGTTGTGAAAAAATGAATATTTATGTTGATGAAAATAAAATAAAACAAATTTCATTTATGAGTAAACCTAATGGGATAACTCAACCTGTTGAGCTATTAGGTAAAGAAGGAAATTTTTTAGATGGTTTTAGAATTCATACTAAAAGAACATATCAGGAAAAGACAGCTGTTCCAAAAGGAGAATGAGATAAAGAAACAAATAATTCTTGATCATTTGTTTGTATAAAATTATTAGTAATCAATGTGTTGTCATTGATTCTCCCATCCTTTGCTAATAATTCAATTTGATTAAAATGAAAAGTACTGAGAGTACCATCAACAAGATAACCTAATCTATTACGATTGAGCAAATCTAACTGAACATTTTCATCAAGTTCTCGAACAAATCGCATCAATCCATCTACAGATCTTCCGCACAAGTTTTGTTGCTTAACTCCGATAACAATGAGTTTATCATATGCAATTTTTAACACCCCATTTAATTTTTCTCCATGAGATTTCCACTTATTTGAAAAATTTGAAAAATTATGTTGAATCTCTAATTGCTTTTCATTTTCAATTGGAGATTCTGAGATGAAAAGCCAAATTCTAGAATGTGGAAGAAAATCTTTAAAAATCATAAATCTGCGGCATTAGCAATTAGCTCTGCTATATCTTGAACCTTAATTTCTTTTTCTTTTTCAAAGAATTTAACGCCATCTGTCATCATGGTATTACAAAAAGGGCATCCTGTAGCAATAACATCAGGCTTAACTGCTAATGCATCTTCAGTTCTTTCCACATTTACTTCTTTGTTTCCCTTTTCTGCTTCTTTAAACATTTGTGCGCCACCAGCACCACAACATAGACCCTTTGCTTTAGATCTTTTCATTTCATGTAGCTCAGCATCTAATTTTTTCAAAACATCCCTTGGAATTTCATAAATTCCATTAGCCCTTCCGAGATAACAAGGGTCATGAAAAGTGATTTTCTTTCCCTTAAAAGTTCCACCATCTTTCAACAGTAATTTACCTTCTTTTATTAACTGATTTATTAATTGTGTGTGATGAATGACCTCAAAATCAGCTCCTAAATCTGGGTATTCATTTTTAAGCGTATTAAAACAATGAGGACATCCAGTTACAATTTTTTTTATGTTGTATCCTTTTAGCAATTCAATATTTTGAATAGCCTGCATCATAAAAGAAAACTCATTTCCTGCTCGTTTAGCTGGATCACCAGTACATGATTCTTCCGCACCAAGTACTGCAAACTTTACATTACAATAGTTTAATATCTTAACTATAGCCTTTGTGATTTTTTTTGCCCTGTCATCAAAACTTCCAGAACATCCAACCCAAAATAAAATATCAGGTTGTTCATTTTTAGCTATCAATTCAGCTACTGTTGGTATATTTAATTGTGACATAGCTTATTGTTCCTCTGCCCATTTAAAACGATCTGCTTGCGCAAATTGCCATGGGGCACCATTATTTTCAATATTTGTTAACATACCTGCCAATTCTGAGGGAACTTTAGATTCCTCCATAACTGCATATCTCCTTAAGTCAATTATGATAGATAATGGATCAATATTAACTGGACATTCCTGAACACATGCATTGCAAGAAGTACATGCCCAAATTTCTTCTTCAGAAATATAATCCCCTAACAAAGCTTTTCCATCTTGATAATCCTTTCCATTCTTTCTCTTACCTCTTCCCACCTCTTCTAATCTATCCCGTGTATCCATCATTATTTTTCTTGGACTTAATTTTTTTCCAGTTTGATTAGCTGGACATGCAGATGTACATCTACCACACTCAGTACATGAATAGGCATCCATTAAATTTTTCCAAGTTAAATCTTCTACATCCTTAGCTCCAAAACGATCAGGAACTGCTTGCTCCGTTTCAGCAGGGGCAGCATAAGGATCAAAATTAGGATCAAACATTTTAGTAACTTCATCTTTAACAGCAGATAAATTAGTTAATCCACCTTTAGATTTAAGATTACTGAAGTAGGTATTGGGGAAAGCCATTATAATATGAAAATGCTTGGAAATTGGTAAATAATTTAAAAAGCCAAATACAACTAATATATGACCCCACCAACCAACTCGTTCTAAAACATGTAAAGTTTCAACATCAAATGAGCTAAACAACCATGGACCAGTGTACGAAGAAACCAAGAAACCAAAGGAACCCTGTCCAGCCACATGTGATTCACCCTTTAAGTATAATGCTTCATCAGCACCATTCATAGTGAAAACACATACCAATAAAATGATTTCTAGATATAAAATAATATTACCATCTAATTTCGGCCAGCCTGTCATTTCAGACATATGGAATCTAGGAACTCTAAGTAAATTTCTTCTAGCAAGAAAAACCAGTGTTGCAATAAAAGCAAGTACTGAAAGGACCTCTATTGTACTGATAATTAAGGTGTAAAATGAGCCTAGTAAAGGATGAAAAAAACGATGAAATCCAAAAACACCATCAATAATTATTTCAATCAATTCTGTTGAGGTCAATAAAAAAGCAACATAAATAAAAAGATGAAATACTGCAGGTAAAACACGCTGAAACATCTTCTTTTGACCAAAAGCTACCAATAACATGGTTTTTATTCTCTTGCCTTTTTGATCAGATCTATCTAAATCCTTTCCTAAATTAATATTCTGTCGAATAGCAATGATGTTCTTTGCAAAAAGCCCAAAACCAACAAAGAGTAATATTCCAAATAAAACCTGACTAATTATCATGATTAGATTTAGTTTAGTGAATCTTGAAGGAACTTTTTAAGCGTTTTCTCGTCACGTGAATCAAGAATACGCTTATCCTTCTTACCAAAGATACTGAAATGAACATATTTTTTTGGATATGTTTTAATATTTTCAATTAATCGAGTTGCTTCTAAAATCATATCATCCACTTGGTGGTATAATGTAGAATCTTGAATTAGATGGGTTAGTGTACCATCACCATGTTGAACATCATATAGAATGGCATTGACCTCCTCCAAAGAAGATTTTGCATTTTCAATTGTTCCAACCATATCAACTTTAGACAATGTGTCAGAAATTTCAGAAACGTTTTTAAGAATGTTTGCAATTTCTTCATTACTCTCTTTGAGGTTAGTGGTTACAGAAGCTACATTATTCAATATTTTACTAATTCTAAATCTTTCGTTTTTAATAAGTGTGTCTACTCTTATTGAAACTCTTTCAAAATTTCTAATTGCATTTTTTATCCCATCAAATGACTCATCTAAATTATCTGTATTTCTACTAAAAATAGCCTCAATCGTTTTAATAGCAGAGTCGGCAGTACTTATTAATTCGTTAGTCTTTTTCTCCAATGGAAGTAATCGTTCATTAATTTGATCTTCTAAGGCCATAGATACTGTAGAATGAACGGTATCATGTGAGGAATAATAAGCTGTAGTGTCATTCCAAACTATATCAAGATATGGTCCAGATAACAAATCAGAATTTAATTGCATGATAGACCCTAAGGATATGGCTTGTAAATTAGGGTCGTTTAATTCAAAAGAAACGATAACGTTTTTATTGGTCTCTGAAACAAAGGCAACATTGGTTATTATTCCTACTTGTAACCCATTTAGATTTATTGGTCTTCCAGTAGTCAGTCCCTCTGAATTTTTATAAATGGTGTAATATGTAGCTCTAGATTTCCATACTTCCTGCCCTTTCAGAAAGAAAAACCCCACAATCAAACCCATTATACCAATGATGGAAACAATACCAATGATGAACTCTTTTTTAGCTTTCATATTTAATTATAATTTTTTCCAATTAAGTCTTTTACCATTTTCAAATGAAACTACAAATGCCGAATCGTAGCCAGCTTGTTTTGCTTCATTTAAAAACGCTACAGCTTTAGATTTGTCCCTACAAATACCATAGGTGTACTTATAAAATTTTCCACTAAGATACACTTCTACTCCTTTTAAACCATTAAAGTTTTGAGGTTCTGTAGAAATCTTAGAAGAGGACGTAGCCAATTGAACCTTAAAAACTTGTCCTTCCTCATCAATTATAACAGGTTGTAGATCCTCATCTATACTTCTCATTTTTAATGATTCATCAACTCCATCATATTTGGATTTATAAAGCTTAAAACCCTCAAAAATATGATTAGCTAACTTCTCTTGACCCTTTTTAGAAGCCAAAAATAATTCTTCTTGTGGATGAGATAAAAACCCTAATTCTATTAAAACAGCAGGCATTGTTGCTCTATATAGAACCATAAATCCAGCTTGCTTCACACCACGATTAAGTAGGCCAAGTTTTTTTTCGCAATCTTTTTGAAAGGAATTAGCCAGTACTAAACTTTGATCTAAAAAAGCATTCTGACGCATAGATAATGCGATGTATGCATCAGGGTCATTAGGATCAAATTCTTCATATGTTTGCTCGTGATTTTCCTCCATAAGAATTGCAGAATTTTCGAATTTGGCTACCTCTAAAGCAGCTTTAGTTCTGTGTAAACCTAAGACCCAACTTTCAAAGCCTTTTGCAGCTCTGTTTTCAGCAGCATTTGCATGAATAGATATAAAAAGATCTGCACCAATTTCATTGGCAATTTTAGCTCTTTTTGCCAATCCAATAAATCTATCATTATCACGAGTATAAACCACCTTAACATCAGGATATTCTTTTTTAATCAGATTTCCTACCATTAAACTTACTTTTAACACTACCGTTTTTTCCATATTCTTCTTACCACCAATTGCCCCAGGGTCTTTTCCTCCATGACCAGGATCAATAACAACAGTTTTTACCCCCAATCCCGTTTGACCAACTCCATAGTTGAAATTTAATAGTAAAACGAACATGAAGATGTATCTTGATTTTTGAAGTAGCATTATATTTGTATAATTAAACAACATTTTATTCGTTTTCTATTCCTTAAACTTTCTTTATATTAACTTAAACTTACTATATAACATCAAATTTAAGGAGCTATTTCCAGTCAACTCCAAAAAACAGATTCTACTTATTCTCTTTTTTATGTTAATAATTTGCTTTAAATCAAAAGGGCAAAATACTAGCAATCAAGAATCAAGCCAATTAACTGAAAAATTAAACTATCACGCTAAAGATTCTATTGTTATTGATTTAGAAAATAAAAAGACATTTTTATATAGCGAAGCACATATAGATTATGGTGAAATCATATTAGATGCCTGCTCTATTACCTTTGATTTTGATACTAAAACTGTTTTTGCAAAATATTGCTTGGATAGTAATAACCAAAAAATCGGTATTCCCGTTCTTTCAGATGGAAGTACCTCAACCTCTTCAGACTCTCTGAAATACAACTTTAAAACAAAAAAGGGCATTACCTATCAAGTTAAACTGCAAGAAGGGGAAAGCTATATTCATGGTGAGAAAGTTAAAAGACAAAATAATGGAGATATTCATATTAAAAATGCCCTATACACTACATGCGATCTTGACCATCCCCATTTTTATTTCAAGCTTAGAAAAGCCATAATTAAACCAGATGATAAAATTGTTTCAGGACCAGTTAATTTATTTGTCTCAGATATTCCTACTCCATTGGGTTTACCATTTGCTTTCTTGCCCAACAAGAAAAATAAAAGTGCAAATGGTATTATAATCCCCACATACGGAGAATCTCAAGGCCTAGGGTTTTATCTTTTAGGTGGCGGATATTACCATCAATTTAAAGGTGGGAAATTAAGTTCTGCTATTACAGGTGATATTTACAGTAAAGGCTCTTGGGGAATAAGTAATTTAACCAAATACAAAGTTCGTTATAAGTATAACGGCCAATTTCAACTTAATTATAGAAATGTAATTCAAGGAGAAAAAGGATTTGAAGATTATGCCGTATCTAGAGAATTTTTCATTAGATGGAATCACCAAAATGATCCCAAACTAAATCCTGGAAGCACATTTAAAGCCTTGATTAATGCTGGAACTTCGAGTAATTTTAGAAACGATTATAACAATCCTTCTATAAATAATTACTTATCAAACACATTTAACTCCAATATTGCATGGAGTAAACAATTTAGAGGCAAAATTTCTTCCAATTTAAATGCAAATCTTAGGCATAGTCAAAACGGCAACACAGGAAACATGGTTTTTACTTTACCGGAAATTTCATACAACATTAACCGATTCTATCCCTTTAAAATGATGAGAAAAAGTACGATAAATAAAAACTTTTTACATGAAATCATCAATCAAACTAATGTAAACTATCAGTTAAATACCAAAAATGAATTAAGTATTGGCGAAAATGATTTTGGAAACTTTTTGGATGAAGGATTTACTGGATTTAAAAATCAATCTAGAAGTGGAATGAGACACAATATTAATGCATCAAGTTCTATTAAATTATTTGGTAAAAATGTAACTATAAATCCAGCTTATCAACTTTCTTCATTATGGTATTTAAACCAAATCAATAAATCCTGGGATACACTAAACAATGAAGTCATAAACGATACAGTAAATCAGTTTTCTTCTATTTACTCTCATAGTTTAAGTGCATCCGCCACAACTAAAATTTATGGATTTTATCAATTTGCAAAATTTTTAGGCGGAAAACATCAGGCAAAAATAAGACATACAATAACTCCAAATATTAATTTTTCTTACAGGCCAAATACCCATCAATGGTTATCATACCAAACAGACTCCATTGGAAACACATCGACTTATTCTCCCTTTTCAAGTAATATATATGGTACTGTTAGTTCATCAGAGTCAGGAAGGATTGGTTTTAGTTTAATTAATGCATTAGAACTTAAACGAAAAAATCACAATGACACCACAGGAGAAAATCCATTCTTAAAATCAAAAATATTGGACAACTTTACAATTTCATCTGGTTATGATTTGATAAAGGATTCATTTAATCTTGATCAGTTTCAATTAATTGGAAGAACAACATTATGGAAAAAAGTCAACTTTAGATTTAGTGGCCGAGTTGACCCTTATAGATATATTAATGGAGTAAGAAGTAATCAATATCAATTTAATTTTGATAAAAAAATAGGCACATTAAAGTCAGCAAACCTTGCTATTGGAACTAGTTTAAAATCAAAGAAAAAAGAAGACAAACCTTATGAAAGCAATAAAGGAAGTCAAGAAGAATTAGACCTTGTAAATGCCAATAATGATATGTACATTGACTTTGATGTTCCTTGGACAGTCGGGATAGATTATAAAATTGACTACTCAAGATCCATTACAAAAGATCTAGATACTAATTACATCACTCAAAGTATTGGTTTAAGAGGTGATTTAAGCATTACTAAAAATTGGAAAATTTCTTATATGACTAACTACGATTTCATCAGAAAAGAGTTTAGTTTTACATCTATTAACATTGCAAGAGATCTTCATTGCTGGCAAATGAGTTTTAATTGGATTCCTTTTGGATTCATGAGAAGTTACAATATCAATATAAGTGTTAAATCAGCTTTATTACAAGATTTAAGGCTTCAACGAAGAAGAACTTGGTACGATAACAATATTCCTTAACTATGAAAAAAAGCATCAACATAAAAAATGCACCAGATCCAGTTGGACCATACAGTCAAGCGATTATTCACAATAACATAATGTACGCAAGTGGTCAAATAGCTATAGATCCAAAAAGTGGATTGTTAATTAATGATGATGTTGAAAAAGAATTACATCAAATATTAATAAATATTGATGCACTTCTGGAAGCAGCTCAAATAAGCAGAAAAAACATACTAAAATGTTCTATATTCTTAAAAAATATGGATGATTTTAATGTAGTAAATAAAATTTATGCTGACTACTTTGATTCTCCTTTTCCTGCAAGAGAAACTGTAGAAGTGGCACGTCTACCAAAGGATGTAAATATCGAAATTAGCTTTATTGCAGCTATTAATTAAACAGCTTTTTCAAGATTTATCATTTCATTCCATAAAGGATCCATTGGAGGATTGGATCGAATAATTAACTTTTCTTTTTTCACGGGGTGAATAAAAGATAAAGAACGAGCAAAAAGATGTATGCTTCCATCTTTATTAGTTCGCTTTGCACCATACTTAACATCACCTTTAATTTTACAACCTAAATGGGCAAGCTGAACTCTTATTTGATGATGCCTGCCGGTTTTGGGATGAACTTCTATATAATAATAATGTTTACTTCGCCCCATTAGTCTATAAGTCAACTCTGCTTTCTTACTTTCTTTAACTTCAATATCATATGCTCTTGACCTGTTTTTCTCTTGGTTTTTTTTCAACCAATTAACTAATTGACCATCCTCTCTCGGTGGTTTTTCCTCCACAATAGCCCAATAAGTTTTGGAGATTTTTTTCTCTCTAAACAGCTCATTCATTCTTGTTAGCGCCTTTGATGTCCTAGCAAATACTATTACTCCACCAACTGGTCTATCTAACCGATGTATTATACCTAAAAAAACATCACCAGGTTTTTTGTACTTTCTCTTGATATAAGCTTTTACCTCTTCAGCTAATGTTTCATCACCAGTTTTATCAGATTGAACTATAGATCCAGGCTCCTTCTTTACTGCAATGAGATGATTATCTTCATATAAAACTAACAATCCCAAGATTAATACTGTTCGTTTTCATTGGGGAAATCAGATGACTTTACATCCTTTATGTAATGAGTACAAGCTTTAAGTATTTCTTGATACAAATTATGATAACGCCTTAAAAACCTTGGAGAAAATTGTTGGGTTATTCCTAACATATCATGTAATACTAATACTTGTCCATCTACTCCTCCTCCTGCACCAATACCAATTACAGGAATCTCAATTGAAGAGGCTACTTCCTTGGCAAGATCTGCAGGTACTTTTTCTAAAACTAAAGCAAAGCACCCAGCATCTTGTAACAATTTAGCATCCTCAATAAGTATTTTTGCTTCTTCTTCTTCTTTTGCTCTTACTGTGTATGTTCCAAATTTGTAAATGGATTGTGGAGTTAATCCCAAATGACCCATAACTGGAATACCAGCAGTAAGAATTCGTTGTATAGATTCTAATACTTCTTTACCACCCTCTAATTTTACTGCATGTGCCTCAGCCTCTTTCATTATTCTTATAGAAGATCGCAAAGCCTCTTTAGAGTCACCTTGATAATGTCCAAATGGTAAGTCTACTACAACTAAGGAACGTTTAATTGCCCTAATAACAGACGAAGCATGATATATCATCTGATCTAATGTAATAGGCAATGTTGTTTCATGACCAGCCATAACATTG
>CESZ01034876.1_pt1 | contig 11148 bp, 8 predicted proteins | sample 531081 | NCBI WGS metagenome assembly CESZ01 (sample SAMEA2621260, study PRJEB7988) | marine metagenome | biome: marine biome (ENVO:00000447); feature: surface water layer (ENVO:00002042); material: "saline water (ENVO:00002010), including plankton (ENVO:xxxxxxxx)" | depth 5 m | reverse complement strand
TCAGTAATGATTGAGTGCGGTGACACTTCTCTATTAGTTACAGCAACGAAAACGACTAAGAAGGAGCCTGCAGACTTTTTACCTCTTATATGTGACTATGAGGAAAAACTTTATGCGGCGGGAAGAATTCCAGGTGGGTTTATGCGGAGAGAAGGTCGCCCTCCAGAAAGAGCGACTTTAATCTCAAGATTGATTGATAGGCCAATGAGGCCCCTTTTCCCCTCCTGGATGAGAGACGAAATACAGATTGTAGCTTCTTGCTTATCTCTCGATGAAAGAGTGCCAGCAGATGTATTAGCAGTAACAGGTGCATCTATTGCAACTTTGTTAGCAGAAATTCCATTTTATGGTCCTATGGCTGCTGTGAGAGTGGGCCTTATAGGTGATGATTTTATTTTGAACCCAAGCTACAGGGAGATTGAGAAAGGTGATCTAGATATAGTAGTGGCAGGATCCCCTGAGGGAGTTGTTATGATTGAAGCAGGTGCTAATCAACTTTCAGAACAAGATACTATTGAAGCAATAGATTTTGGTTACGAATCTGTAACTGAACTTATAAAAGCTCAACAAGATCTGCTTAAAGATTTAGGTATTAAGCAAGTTAAACCTTCTAAACCTGAGGAGGACAGTACATTATCTTCCTACCTAGAGAAAAACTGCACAAAACCAATAGATCTAGTTTTGAAGAAATTTGATCAATCTAAAGAAGAAAGGGATACTGAACTAGATAAGGTTAAATTAGAAATTCAAACTAAAATTGATGCCCTTAAAGACGATAATGAATTAAAAGTTATTACTTCAGAAAACGATAAATTAATTAGTTCGGACTTTAAAAAACTAACTAAGAAATTAATGAGATCGCAAATCATTAACGAAGGGAAAAGAGTTGACGGGAGAAATCTTGATGAAGTTAGAAAGATTTCTGCTTCTGCTGGAATACTTCCAAAAAGAGTTCACGGTTCTGCATTATTTCAAAGAGGGTTGACCCAAGTTTTGTCTACTACAACACTTGGTACTCCTAGTGATGCCCAAGAAATGGATGATCTTAATCCAAGCACAGAAAAAACATATCTACACCACTATAATTTCCCCCCATATTCAGTTGGTGAAACAAGACCTATGAGGACCCCTGGCAGAAGAGAAATTGGTCATGGAGCTTTAGCAGAAAGAGCCATAATCCCTGTTCTCCCAGGTAAAGAGACATTTCCTTATGTACTCCGTGTAGTTAGTGAAGTATTAAGTTCTAATGGATCTACATCAATGGGATCAGTATGTGGTAGCACACTCTCATTATTAGATGCAGGTGTGCCTTTAAAAGCTCCGGTTAGTGGAACTGCTATGGGTTTAATTAAAGAAGGTAAAGAAGTCAGAATTCTTACAGATATTCAAGGCATCGAAGATTTTCTTGGTGATATGGATTTTAAAGTAGCAGGGACTGAAAAAGGTATAACAGCGTTGCAAATGGATATGAAAATCACAGGATTGCCAGTATCAGTAATTTCTGATGCCATTAAAAAAGCCCGTCCTGCAAGATTGCATATCCTAGAAAAAATGCAGGAAGCGATAGATAAACCTCAAGAGTCATTATCTCCTCATGCGCCAAGACTTTTAAGTTTCAGGATTGATCCAGAACTTATTGGAACTGTTATTGGTCCTGGAGGTAGAACCATTAAAGGAATTACAGAAAGAACTAATACGAAAATAGATATTGAAGATGGAGGCATCGTGACAATAGCTTCTCATGATGGAGCTGCTGCTGAAGATGCTCAAAAGATAATTGAGGGTTTAACCCGCAAAGTGCACGAAGGTGAAATCTTTTCTGGAGTTGTGACAAGAATCATTCCGATAGGAGCTTTTGTTGAAATCCTTCCTGGGAAGGAAGGGATGGTGCATATCTCCCAATTATCTGAAGCAAGGGTTGATAGAGTAGAAGATGTAGTTAGACAAGGTGATGAAGTTACTGTAAGAGTTCGCGAAATTGATAGTAGAGGAAGGATAAATCTTACATTAAGGGGAGTGGCTCAAAATGGGGGGATGTCATACCCAGAACCAACTCCTACACCTGTAGCACCGCTTAATTAAGAGAAAGAGGATACAATTCGTATTTTTTGATTAATTCTTTTAATTGCAAACATATACTTTCATGCCTCAAATTATCATTTGAAGCAACAATAATACCACTTTGCTCAAAATTTGGTTTCCCATAAGACAAATCTTGATTATTTATTTTAGTAATTGCTCCTCCAGCTGCTTTTAAAATTGCCTCCGGAGCAGCAAAATCCCAATCTTTTGGTGAACTATTACCAGGAAGGCTTAAAGAAATATAAATATCACTTTCACCTCTTATTATCGAGGCAATTTTGCAACCAATACTACCCATAGTAATTACATTTTTAAAACGAACTTTATCTATTAATTTTTTCAGATTTTCATTTATGTGATTTTTACTCGTAACTATAACCATGTCATTAAGAGTTTTATTATCAGGATATAAAGCTTTTTCAAAAGAAATATTTTTTCTTTTCTCACAACAAACTTTATCTCTCGTGGAAATCCATAGTTCATTTTTTTCAGGAATTAATACTACACCTAAATAAGGTCTACCTTTGTAATTCAAAGCCAGATGCATTGCATAATTGCCGGTACCTTGTATAAAATCTTTTGTCCCATCAAGAGGATCAAGTACCCACAACCAATCTGAATTAAAATCTGAAAATTCTTGACATGATTTGGAATTTTCTTCACTAAGTATATCCCAATCTATCTTTTTATATTTTGTTCTTATATTTTTTATTATGGTCTCATTCACTCTCAAATCAGCTACGGTAACTGGGTTATTTAGATCTAATGATTTGATAATCTCATTCTTAAAATTTAAGTCTCTTATTTTTTCTGAGTAATTAAGCAATATATCTGCAGCTTCCCAACTGTAACTTTTCAAATCTTTAATAAGATTATTTATATCAACACCATTTGGTAAAGTAACCACAACATGAAATATAAAACATCATTATCTCATAGAAATCTAGAACCTGAAAATGGTGTCTTATATTTAGTAGGAACACCCATTGGAAACCTCTCTGATATTTCTAAAAGAGCATTACATATTCTTGAGAATGTTTTCTTAATAGCCTGTGAAGATACTCGTCAAACAAAAAAGATAATGAAGTCTTTTTATATTTCAAATCATATGGAAAGTTTTAATAAACATAATAGTTTTAAAAAAATACCAAAAATAATAGATCTTCTAAAATCTGGAAAATCTATAGCTTTAGTAAGTGATGCTGGTTTGCCAGGGATCTGCGACCCAGGAGAAGAATTAGTGAAAAACACAAGGAATGCTGGACTTGATGTAATTTGTATCCCAGGACCTTGTGCAGCAATAACAGCTCTTGTTTCAAGTGGCCTACCATGTTCTAAATTTATTTTCGAGGGTTTCCTACCAAGGAAGAAGATTGAGAGGGAGAAAACACTTTTGGAAATTAGTAAACATTCAAAAACTACAATTATTTATGAATCTCCACATCGTCTGAATAAACTCCTTGAAGAACTAAAAAAATATTGTGGTGGATCAAGGAAGATTCAAATTGCAAGAGAATTAACAAAAAAATTCGAAGAACATATTGGTCAAAACATTAATGAGGCAATTAAATTCTTCGAAGATAAAGACCCTGTAGGAGAATTCACCATCTTATTAAGTGCTTTTGAAAATGCCGATAATAATAGTTTTGATCATATCAAGTTAAAGAGAGAACTTCATGAGTTAGTGGATATTGGTTTGAGCTTAACAGCGGCTTCAAAATACCTAGCAAAAAAAAATAACCTTTCTAAGAGAATTATCTATAATTTATATTAATTAGTAATTTAATTAACTAATAAGATGATTTATTCATTAAAAAAAATTTTTTTTACAACTCTGTTTAATAGTTCTTTATTAATAATGCTTATTATTGGAATTCAAAATAGTACTAAACAAGAGAAGATAAACTTAATCATAAACGAAACTGTTGAATTGCCAATAAGTTTTATAATTGGAATTAGCTTTATAAGTGGCTCTATTTTAGGTAGTATTATCAATGCAAATGAATATTAAAAAAAAGAATAAATTTTAAAGTGCTATAAGTTGTTTATCACTAATAATTCTTGATATTCCCTTAGAAAGCATCATTTTTGAAGCAATTTTAAAAACATTAGGGTTGGGAACTTTGATTACTTTCTGCTCCTTTTTGCAATTTCTTCTCGCATCTTTTAAGTCTGAATAAATCTCAATTGTTTTATTTTTAAGATCTTCCTCAGGTAGAAAATGCCATTCAGGATAGTCTTTTAGAATCTTTATTTCTAATTCAATTTTTTTGTCAACTATCATGAAAACATTTTTAGGAAAATTAACTTCATCAATAGGAATAGAAGATAATTCTTTTCTAGTATCATTATTAATATCTAAATCTAAGGGAACTATTTCTATAAATGATGAACTTTGATTTAAATAATTATCTTCCAATGAGTTATTGGTATGGTTTTGATCAGGATATTCATTTAATATTTGATTTTTGTTTTTATCTAATGAACTTTGTTGAGATTCGCTGTATTTCTTTTCTGAATTTTCAACAAGTTTATTTTTCTTTAATAAATACAAATATTCGTCTTCTCCAAAATTTTCTCTAAGTTTTCTAGAAATTGTTAATTTTGTAAAGCCAAACTCTTTTGACAATTGATCTAGGTTTCTACCACTGATAAAACCTTTAATAATTTCCTCTTTTTGAGTATCTGATAATCTCTTTGGCAAAATCTTATATTGTAAGTGTTTATATTCTAAGCAAATTTAGGGAATTAAATATCTTAAATTTAAAATTCTATCTTAACTAAAGTTATTTTTCATTTGTTGATTACTGACCATTAGATATAATGTTGAAGAGAAGCTCCCTTAGCTCAGCTGGATAGAGCAACTGCCTTCTAAGCAGTGGGCCTCAGGTTCGAATCCTGAAGGGAGCGTCAATAAATTTTTAATTTCTTTTTGAAAATCTTAAAATGATTAAATTACTATTTTTTATATTTATAAAGCAAAACTTTATAAATTAAAAAATTAAATAATAGATAATTAAAAAATTTTATGAATTTCATAAAAAATTTGAATTTTGAAATTGTTCTTGAAAGTTATTTAAATTTAGGAAATATTCTATTTTTAGCAGGAATATTTTTTCTTCCTTCCGCATTACCAATAGGAGGTTTTCTTTTACTGATTTCAATATTTATTTCATTCCATACTAATAAAGAAAACTTCCTGAAAAATAGATGGAATTTCATACTTTTTATTAGCATCATCCTTATAGTAATAAGTACATTTTATAGTTCTATACTCAATCCTTCTGAGGAACTGTTAGATTTCAATAAATCAATAATATGGCTTAATTTATTTAATTGGGTCCCCATATATTTTGCTTATATAGGATTTCAGGCTTATCTCAAAAGTCAAAAACAAAAATTACTATTTCAGAAATTCTTAATCGCAGGCACCGTTCCAGTTATCGCAAGTTGCATAATGCAAAGATTCTTTAATATGTATGGACCATTTGAAACATTATTTGGAACGATAGTTTGGTTTAATTATGACTTCTCATTAGAAAAAGTACAACATGCCACTGGCTTATTCAATAATCCAAATTATTTAGGAATGTGGCTAACAATTTGTTTACCCTTTTCGCTTTCTGCTCTTAAATTAGAAAAAAATAATTCTTTGAATTTAATTTTTCTTTACCTCTTAAATATACTGATTATTTATTTTGCATTCGCAACTTATTCGAGAAATGCACTAATAGGATTATTTATTAGTTTTCTATTGGTATTAAACAGAAAAAAGTTTATCTACTTTTCTATTTTCTTTTTAATTAGCGTATTTATTTTTAGTTATTTGTTACCAAATATGATAAATTTCTCTTCAACTAACTTTATTGACTTACATCAAGCAAATACATTTCAGAAGTTTTCTTCATTAAATTTCAGTCTTAAAAACCCCAGAATAGCTATATGGTCAAATGCACTAAATTTCATAACTATGAGGCCTATCCTTGGATGGGGACCTAGTTCTTTCCCATATGTATTTTATGAAAATGCTTACTTAGAGATTCCTCTAAACAAATATCAGCATACTCATAACTTAGTTATTGAACTTGCATATAATTTTGGTATACCAATAGCTCTATTAATTACCTCAACTATTTTCGCAATGTTTATAAAAGTATTCAAGAAGATAAAAAAGGTTGCCAAGAAATCATACACTTATTTAATGTATAAACCCTTACTAGCATCTTTCTTTATATTTTTAATTGCTCATCTTACTGATATTACCTACTACGACGGCAAGATTAGTATTTTATTTGCATTATTATTAGCTAGTCTCAAGAATATTTTAGATGAAAATATTGAACTAAAAAATAATTCTAAAATTTATATTGAATAAAGATGAATATACTAATTACAGGTTCTAATGGTTTTATTGGAAAAAGTTTAATCAAATATTTAAAAAATCATACAGATCATGTAATTTATACATTTTCAAAAAATAATTATATAAGTGAACTTGAAAATATAATTAAAAAGATAGATATAGTCTTTCATTTTGCTGGGATTAATAAAAGTGAAAATAAGATTTATTTTGAAAAAATTAATGTAAATCTTACTCAAAAATTATGTGATTTAATAAGCAAAAATTCAAAGACCATTTTATTTTATGCTTCTTCTACCCAAGTAATTTTAGATAATGACTATGGCAAAAGCAAAAAAAAAGGTGAACAAATTTGTCTTAATTTAGAAAAGCAATCTAATAATAAAGTTTATATTCTTAGATTGCCAGGCATATTTGGAGATGGGTGTAAGCCAAATTATAATTCTGTTGTATCTACATTCTGTTATAACACTGTCAATAAAAAAAATTTGAGAATAATTGATCCTAATAAAGAAATAGATTTACTTTTTATTGAAGATTTATGCGGACAATTAAATCAATTAATAAATAAAGTTGTATCTAGTAAATTTATCAAGTTAAAGGATGTTCACAAAATCAGCATTAAAGATTTAGCAATAATAATAAGTAATTTCCGACATTATCTTTATAAAGAAAATTCTTTTGAACCAAAAAATAATCTTGAAAAGAATTTATATAAAACTTATATTAGTTTCACATAAACTAATTAATTTTATATAAATTGATTTGTCTATAAAAATAATTATATTTCTAAATATTCTTTAATATTAAATAAAATTCATATCAAATAAGTAAAATGAATTTATTAAATTTAATAAACAATAATAATTTATAATTAAATAAAAAAAACTAAAATTTTGAAAAAATATGAATAAATTACGCGTAATGACTATTGTAGGTACTAGACCAGAAATAATAAGATTATCCAGAATTATTGCAAAATTGGATAAATACACTGATCATATTTTGGTCCATACTGGTCAAAATTATGATTATGAATTAAATCAAATTTTCTTTGACGATTTAGGAATAAGACAGCCAGATTATTATTTAAATTCATCCGGTTCAAATGCCACTAAAACAATCGGGAAAATATTAATTTCGGTTGACGATATATTAGAAAAATTAAATCCTGAAGCTTTATTGGTTTTAGGGGATACAAATAGTTGTATGTCAATAATAGCGGCTAAGAAAAGGAAAATACCAACTTTCCATTTTGAAGCTGGCAATAGATGTTTCGACATGAGAGTACCTGAAGAAATTAACCGAAAAATAGTTGATCATACAGCAGATATAAATATTACATATAGCTCTATCGCAAGAGAATATTTATTAAGCGAAGGTATTAAAAAAGATTTGGTAATTAAAGTGGGTAGTCCAATGTTAGAGGTATTAAACTTTTACCAAAAACAAATTTTTAATTCAAAGATTATTTCAGATCTTAAAATAAAAAAATATAATTATTTTTTGGCAAGTTTTCATAGAGAAGAAAATATAGAATCGAATAATCTTATGAAAATAATTGACACTCTAAATTTTTTATCTGAAAAGTATAAACTTCCAATTATAGTTTCAACTCACCCAAGAACTCGAAAAAGATTAGAGAAATCAAACCATAAAACCAATAAAAGAATAACTTTTCTAAAGCCACTAAGTTTTTCAAATTACCTTAACTTACAAATAAATGCTAAAACTGTATTATCAGACAGTGGAACAATTAACGAGGAGTCATCTATCATGAATTTCCCTGCTTTAAATATAAGAGAAGCACATGAGAGGCCAGAGGCTATGGAAGAGACTTCTGTTATGATGACAGGCGTAAATAAAGAGAGAATTATTCAGGCAATGGAAATATTATCTAACCAGCAAAGAAATGGAGATAGGACTTTAAATTCTGTAAAAGATTATGAAGTCAATAATGTTTCGGAAAAGATAGTAAGGATTATTATTAGTTATTGCGACTATATCAAGAAAAACGTATGGAAAGAATATTAAATAAAATTTGAAAATATTAATAATTTCACAATATTTTTGGCCCGAAAACTTTCGAGTAAATGAACTAGCTGAAGAGTTAGTTAAAATTGGACATCAAGTAACAATACTTACAGGTTATCCAAATTACCCAAAAGGTGAAATATATTCTGAATTCTTATTAAATAAATACAAATTTAGAGAATTTAAGGGAGCAAAAATTATAAGAGTACCAATATTTCCAAGAAAAAATAACAATATTAACTTAATCCTAAACTACTTGAGCTTTTTATTGAATTCCATTTTTTCAGGATATTACCAACTATATGGTGAGGAATTTGATGTCGTCTTTACCTTTCAATTGTCACCAGCAACAATAGGAATAACTTCTGCCTTTTTTTCATTAATTAAAAATTGTCCAAATATATTTTGGATATTAGATTTGTGGCCAGATACTTTAATAGCTTTAAATATTCTAAAAAAGGAATGGCAAATAAAGCTTTTTAAGTTTTTGATGAATTGGATTTATAGTAGGTGTGATGTGATCCTTGCACAATCAAAAAGTATTTTAAAAGAGTTAGATAATTACTCATCTATAAAAAATAATACGCACTTTTTCCCATCATGGGGAGAATCAGAACTTTTCTTTAATTCTAAGAAGATAGCTCCTGAGATCATTTCTAAAAAGGTATTTACAATAATGTTTGCAGGAAATATTGGAGAAGCGCAAGATTTTCCAAATGTTATCCAAGCTGTAAAATATTTAAGCTTTCAGAATATCAATAATTTTAGAATAATTATTATTGGTGGAGGAAGTAAAAAAGAATGGCTGAAGTGCGAGATTAAAAAATTAAAATTAGAGAAATATTTTGAAGTCTACAAAAACTATCCATTAGAAAGAATGCATTCTTTTTTCTTACACGCAGATGCACTTTTAGTCACCTTATCAGACAGAAAAGTATTCAGAATGACTATTCCTGGAAAAATCCAATTTTATTTATCTGCAGGTATTCCAATTATTGGGATGATATGTGGCGAAGGAGCTAAGGTGATAAAAAAATCCAAATCTGGATTTGTTTGTGATTCTGGGGACTATATAGGATTGTCAAAAATAATATATAAAATGTCTAAAATGGATAAAGAATATTTAATCAAGATTGGAAACAATGGAAAAGAATATGCTAGCAAACAATTTTCGAAGAAAAAGCTAGTAAATAAACTAAACAAGATCTTAATAAAAACAAAAAATAAACACTTTCAAAAATATTCTAAATTTTAGATAATTAATGATTTCATTCATCCTTTTATATTTTTCTTTATTGATTATAGTTTTTCCAAAAAAGGATGAAATTTTAGACTGCAATTTTTATGCTCTAATCTTCAACTCTCTGCCTCTAGCACAAGTATTGCTGGGATTTATTTCACTTATATTAATAGCTTTAGGAGTAAGTCAGTTCCCTATATTAATAATTTCAATAATAGTTTTTATTATTTCTTTCCTTAAAATAAATAAATCTTTAACAAAAATAAAAGAAATAAATTTATTCCTTAAGAGAGAAGTAACAAAATTCTATACCGAAAAAAGTAGTAGTAATTCACAAAAAATATATCTCTACATAACATTTATTTTATTAATTATAATTTTCATTTCTTCTTTTGGGCCCATAAATCATCCTGATGCCTCAGACTATCATGTGGGTTATCCTTATCAGTATTTTTTGAGAGGTGGTTTTTTTATTGATGGAGGTTTACACCAAGGCTTATTAGGAATTGGAGATTATGCAAACCTCTCTTTTATTCAAGAAAAAAATACTTGGCTTATAAGAGTTATACAAATTATTAACTTACCCTTATTGGTTATTTTCATATCAAAAAAATTTAAAAATAATATTTTATTAATTACCTTCTTATCTATACCTACTTTTATACAATGGAGTACCATTGGAAAACCATTATTCTTAGGCGAATCATCACTTGTTGTAATTTATCTAATATGGAAAGAGAATAAAACGCTTTTTTCTCTAAAATTACTTTTAATTTCAATTTTAAGTTGTATAGGATTCAAATTATCTTCACTAATAATAATTTTTCCTTTGATAGTAGATTTAATTTTTAACTATTCAAATTTTTCCAATACTAATAATAAAATATACTCAGTTTTTAAATATCTAATATCTGAAAAAACTCTTTTATTATCAATATTAATACTTTTTTCATTACTTTTAAGCAGATTTTACATAACAGGGAATTTTGCATATCCATTATTAACAAACATTTTTAATGCCCAAGATAAGATCGTTAATGAATTTGCACTAATGATAAAAAATTATAAAAGAGAGGATTTCTTCTTTCTTAATATTTTTATTCCAACAAAACTTTCAGATTTAGGACAAGTAATTGGTCCAAGTATAATTTTGATTTTTTCAGCTATTTTTTATCAAAATATTAGATCCCATTCATTATATAGAAATTCCATTTTTAATATATCCACAGCACAATTGTTTCTATTACTTTTATTTTGCCAAGGCAGGGCAGATTATTACTGTGCCCCTTTAATATTATTATTCTCTCAAATAAAGAAAGTAGAGGATCTATTATTTTACTCAAAATTAAGATATTTATTTTATGTCTCAATAATATTTCAAATACTAATCATTAACTTATTTCTATGTTTTTCAATATTTTCTAACTTATTT
>CESZ01050985.1_pt1 | contig 11152 bp, 10 predicted proteins | sample 531081 | NCBI WGS metagenome assembly CESZ01 (sample SAMEA2621260, study PRJEB7988) | marine metagenome | biome: marine biome (ENVO:00000447); feature: surface water layer (ENVO:00002042); material: "saline water (ENVO:00002010), including plankton (ENVO:xxxxxxxx)" | depth 5 m | reverse complement strand
AAACCACTTTCTTTTGAAAATACGGAAATTGCTTTTCAAAGTAAAACCAGAAAAGAACTAAATAAATCATATTGGATTTTTAAACTTATTAGCAATAATTCTATTGTAAAAATTTCTATAAAATTATTAAGAATTGCCTTTTTCTTAAAACTTCCCATAAAAAGTATAATTAAACATACTATTTTCAAACAATTTTGTGGAGGAGAATCAATAGAAAATTGTAATGATAGAATAAAATCACTGGCTAAATATAATATAGGAACTATTTTGGATTATTCTGTTGAAGGAAAAAGTAGGGATGAAGATTTTGATCGTGTAACAAATGAAACTATACGAACAATTTTAAAAGCAAAAGTTGATGAAAATATTCCTTTTACTGTATTTAAAATTTCTGGAATAGCACCTATCGATCTTCTTGAAAAAGTAAATAATTCAAAAAATGAGCTTAATGAACATGAAAAATTACAATTAAATCAACTAAACGAGCGCGTTAATAATATTTGTAAAACTGCACATAAAAATAATGTGCGGATATTTATTGATGCAGAGGAGAGTTGGATACAAAATACAATTGATAACATAGCGATTAATATGATGAGAAAATTTAATCATGAAAAAGCAATAGTTTTTAATACTTTACAAATGTATAGATGGGACAGACTTGCGTATCTTAAACAATGTTATGCTGATTCAGAAAATGGCAAATATTATTTAGGTCTTAAAATTGTTAGGGGTGCATATATGCAAAAAGAAAGAGAAAGAGCCGAAAAAATAGGATATCCATCTCCAATCCAAAAAGATAAATTAAGTTGTGATAAAGATTATAATTTAGCATTACATTTTTGCATTAAACACATCAATAAAATTACTCTTTGTGCCGGTACTCATAATGAGGAAAGCTCAATGTTATTAACCAAACTCATGTCTCAATATAATATTGATAGTGAAGATAAAAGAGTATATTTTTCGCAACTACTTGGGATGAGTGAGCATATTAGCTATAATCTTTCTAAATTTAAATTTAATGTTGCAAAGTATATGCCATATGGTAAAGTAAAAGATGTTATTCCATACCTTATTAGAAGAGCTGAGGAAAACACTTCAATTACTGGACAGACAGGTAGAGAATTAGGACTAATTGAAAAAGAAAAAAAGAGACGAAATTAATCACAAAGGCAACTATCTTTACTAATAGAAAAGTTTCTTAAAGTAACCTTTTCATGACAAAGGTCAAAGGCAACTCTGAGACTTTCTTTCTCAACAACATAAAATTTACATGGCTCAGAATATTGATCACTTTTTTGAAAATTTATTTTACCACCATCTAAAACATCTAACACATCTTCTTTTCCTAAACCGTAACAATCTAAAGAACATTTAGCACTGGAACTTAGATAAATTGTATCGCTTTTGAGATGATACAAAACTCTATAATCAATATCAAAGTACTGAATATATTCTACAAATCTTCCAGGAAAAGCAAAACGAATAACCATTAAACCAATTAATACACCAAAGAAAAAAATTGAAAATCTTCTTGCCATTAAATAGATGCAATTATTAAATCAATTTCTTTATAATCCAATTTGAACCACTTCCCTACCATTTTATTTGTTACCATACCATGACAAATATACACGCCTTGACGAAGTCCAACATCACTAATAATCACATTATCTAATCCACCAAAATCTCCTACTTTTAAAATAATTGGGGTTAATAAATTACTCATTGAATATGATGCTGTTCTTGCAACTCTTGAAGGAATGTTTGGAACGCAATAATGAATCACACCATATTTATTAAATGTTGGTTTAGCATGATTGGTAATTTTAGAAGTTTCGAAACATCCTCCCTGATCAATACTTACGTCAATTATAACTGAACCTTCTTTCATTTGTGAAACCATTTGCTTAGAAACTACACAAGGTGTTCTTTTATCATATGAACTTAAAGCACCAATAACAATATCTGCTCTTCTAAGTGCTTTTTCTAAAACTTTAGGTTGGATAATTGAAGTGAAAACTCGAATATTTATATCATTCTGAAGCCTTCTTAACTTTGTTAAAGAATTATCAAAAACTTTGACTGATGCCCCTAGACCTAATGCTGACCTTGCAGCAAATTCACCAACAGTTCCAGCGCCAATTATTACAACTTCAGTTGGTGTGACTCCAGCAATGCCTCCAAACAATAAGCCTTTACCTAAATTAACATTACTCAAATATTCTGAAGCGATAAGAACTGAAGCATTTCCCGCGATCTCACTCATAGATCGAATCAATGGCATCATTCCAGAATCATCTTGAATAAATTCATAAGCCAAACAATTTATCTTTTTTTTAGCTAACTTTTCAATAAAACTTTTAGAACGAGTTGTTATTTGTAAAGCTGAAATTAATGTTTGTCGACCTTTCATCAAATCAATTTCATCTAAAGTCGGAGGTTCAACTTTTAAAATAACATCAGCCTTATAAATTTCTTGAGTGTCATAAATAATTTTAGCACCAGCCTCGCTGTACTCTTCATCACTAAAATTGGCGCCAGTACCTGCATTGGATTCAATATAAACTTCATGTCCACGACTGACTAATAGTTGAACAGCATCTGGTACAATTGCTATTCTACTTTCCTGAAATGTTATTTCTTTAGGGACACCAATAAACAAAGATTTAGCTTGTTTTTTTAGTTCTAACTTTTCTTCTTGAGGAATTAAATCTCTACTGCTATAAGATGCAATATTACTCATTTGATATTAATTTAATAATTCTATTATTATTTTCTAATTTAATATATATATGGTCAAAATCAAAAGTTAAATCATCAACCATTTTCGGCCACTCCACAAAACAATAAGCGGAACTATCAAAGTAATATTGAACACCTATATCAACAAGTTCTTTCTTATCAATAATCCTGTAAAAATCAAAATGATAAACCTTTCCATTTATTTCACTAATATACTCATTTACAATTGAAAAAGTTGGGCTGTTAACAACATCCAAAACATTTAGCTTTTTACAAATAGATTTTATCAATGTTGTTTTACCAACTCCCATGCTTCCATGAAAGGCAATTTTTTTTTTCGAAAGCATTAATATTTCAGAACTAATCTTATCTAGTTGAGATAATTCTTTACAAATCCATATCATATTACTTTGGATTTAGTGTTACAACAGGAATTATCATTTCTTCTAGAGATATTCCCCCATGTTGAAAAGTTTCTTTGTAGTGATTAACATAATAATTATAATTATTTGGATATGCAAAAAAATAATCTTCTCTGGCAAACACATACTTACTACTTATATTCATAGAAGGCAAAAAAACATCTTGAGGATTGTTAATTTCAAAAACTTCTTTTTTATCATATTTCATATTCTTGCCATGTTTGTATCTTAAATTTGTGGTTAAATCTTTGGGTCCTAAAATCTTAGTTGGCTTTTTAACTAAAACTGTACCATGATCTGTTGTAATAACTAATTTAAACTTATTTTTAGAAATATAAGTCATCATTTCTTTTAAAGGAGAATGCTCAAACCACGAGGTAGTTAAAGATCGATAAGCAGCATTATCTTCTGCAAGCTCTTTGATAACTTTCATGTCAGTTCTAGCATGTGAAAGCATATCAACAAAATTATATACTACTACATTTAAATTATTATGAGATAAATTATGAATATTATCGATAAACTTTCTACCTAAATCTATGTTAGTAATTTTATTATATGATATTTTTAAATTACTTTTTCCAAGTCTCTCTAACTGAGCTAAAAGAAATTGTTCTTCGTACATATTTTTACCTCCTTCATCATTTTCATTTCTCCACCAATTTTTATGAATTTTTTCCATTTCTGAAGGCATTAATCCAGAGAAAATAGCGTTTCTTGAAAATTGTGTTACAGTAGGTAAAATACTAAAATATAAATGTTCTTCATCAACTCGGAAGTCTGTTGTTAATGAAGACTCAATCATTTTCCATTGGTCATATCTTAAATTATCAATTACAATAAAAAAAGTACAAGTATTATCTTTGGTTTGTGGTAATACCTTTTCGCGAAAAACTTTATGTGACATCAATGGTGATTCATTTTGATCTAACAGCCATTTTTCGTAGTTTAATTTGATGAATTTAAAAAATTGAGCATTAGCCTCAGCTTTTTGCATCTCTAAAATTTGTTTCATGTCGGCATCTCCAGAACGTTCAAGTTCTAATTCCCAAAATGTAATTTTTTTAAACAATTCTTTCCAGTCTTGAACATTCAAAGAGTCTACCAACTTCATACCTATTGCTCTAAACTCTTTTTGATAATCAGTATTAGTTTTTTTGCTTACTAAACGCTTGCTATCTATATGTTTTTTTATTGATAAAAGAATTTGATTTGGATTAACTGGCTTAATTAGATAGTCTGAAATTTTTGAACCTATAGCTTCTTCCATAATGCTTTCTTCCTCGCTTTTGGTTATCATTATTACAGGAAGATCAGAATACTTTTCTTTTATTAAAATAAGTGTTTCCAGCCCAGACAAACCTGGCATATTTTCGTCTAAAAAAACTAAATCAAAATACTGATTTTCTAATAGTTCAACAGCGGTTACTCCATTATTGGCTGTAACAATTGAATACCCCTTGTCTTCAAGAAATATTACATGTGGCTTTAAGAGGTCAATTTCATCATCAACCCATAAAATAGTTATCTTTTGATTTAAATTCATATCTTCATCCAGAATTAAAAGCGATTAAATTTACAGTTATTTTTTTGAATGAACTCATCATCTAAAATCATAAACGACCCATTATATGGTTTTATTAGTCTTGAAGGTGGAATTATTTTAGATTTAATAGAACATCCTTATTTTCAAAGACTAAGAAGAATATCTCAACTTGGTCTTACTTGTCTAGTTTATCCTGGTGCTTTACACACGCGTTTTCATCATGCAATTGGAGCAATGCATTTGATGCAAAAAGCTATAAGCGTATTACGTAAAAAGGGTCACAACATTAAAGATGATGAAGCTGAAGGTGCTAAAATCGCAATACTTCTTCATGACATAGGACATGGTGCATTTTCTCATGCTTTAGAGCATAGTATTGTAGAAAATATTACTCACGAGGATCTGTCCTTGTTTTATATGAACAAGCTCAATGAAGAATTTAAAGGAAAATTAAATTTAGCAATTAAAATTTTTAAAGGTAAATACAAAAAAAAATATTTGCATCAATTAATTTCTAGCCAACTTGATATGGATAGAATTGATTATCTAAATAGAGATAGCTTTTATTCTGGTGTACAAGAAGGTGTTGTTGGAGTTGAAAGAATAATAAATATGCTTAATGTTATTGACAATAAATTGGTAGTTGAAAGTAAAGGAATCTATTCAGTTGAAAAATTTCTTATTTCTAGACGTTTAATGTATTGGCAAGTTTATTATCACAAAACTGTCGTTAGTGCAGAACACATGTTAATCAAAATTTTACAAAGAGCAAAAGAATTAAGTCAAAATAATATCGAATTATTTGGAACTTCTAGCTTAAAGCTATTATTAAAAAATAACTTTAACATCAACAATTTTGAATCAAACTCAAAAGTTTTGGAAGCATTTACAAATCTTGATGATTTTGATATTATGTGTGCAATAAAGGAGTGGCAAAATCATGAAGATAAAATTTTAGCTTATTTATCAAATAAACTCATTAAAAGAGAGTTATTTAAAATATTGATATTGGATAAGCCTATGGACGAAAAGAGTATTTTAAAAATTAAACAAAACATAATTAAAAATTACAATATAAATTCTTTTGATGTTCATTACTTTTTTTTAGAGGGTAAAATAACTAATAGTGCGTATAAACTAAATGATACTGACATTAATATTTTATTTAAAAATAATGAAATTAAAGATTTAATAGCCGCAGCAAATAAAACAACCATTTCAGCACTATCTAAAACCGTTCAAAAATATTTTTATTGTTTACCCAAAAACCAACTCATTTGAATTAGATTTGTAAAATATGATTTTCAGTATTGCAGAAATAGCTAAAATTATTAATGGTAAAGTAAAGGGTAATATTAATGCAAAAATAAACACTCTTTCCAAAATTGAAGAATCAGTGGAGGGAAGTATATGTTTTTTAGCAAATAGTAAATATGAAAAATTTCTATACCAAACCAAAGCAAGTGCGGTAATTGTTAGCTCTGATTTAAAAATCAATTTTTCAAAAATATCAACAAGTTTAATTATTGTTGATGATCCATATCAAAGTTTTGCTTCATTATCAAAAATATTTGGTAATTCAAAAAAAAATATTGAAGGTATTCATCAAAGCGCTATTATTCATAAAACTGCTAAAATTGGATCAAAATGCTATATAGGCTCTAATGTCACAATAGAAAACAATGTTGTTATTGGAGACAATGTTAAGATATTTCCCAATTGTTATATTGGGGATAATAATATTGTAGGTGATAACACAATTTTATATTCTGGTGTAAAAATATTAAATAATTGTATTGTAGGAAAAAGTTGCATACTTCAATCTGGATCAGTTATAGGTGCAGATGGATTTGGCTTTGCTTCAAATAATAAAAATCAATACACAAAAATTATACAAATTGGTAATGTTGCTATTGAAGACAATGTTGAAATTGGCGCCAATACAACAATAGACAGAGCAACTATGGGATCGACCAAAATAAGAAATGGTGTGAAATTAGATAATCTCATTCAAATTGCTCATAATGTTGAAATTGGAAAAAATACAGTGATAGCGGCACAAACAGGTATTGCTGGCTCAACAAAAATTGGAGAAAATTGCATGATTGGTGGTCAGGTTGGAATAATTGGTCATTTAAAAATTGGAAATAATGTTAAAATAGCTGCTCAATCTGGAGTTCAATCTGACATTAAAAATAATGAAACAGTACAAGGATCGCCTGCATTTACCATTTCAGAATATAAAAGAGCGTATGTGTTATTTAGGCAACTACCGAAATTAAATAGTTTAGTAAATAACATAGAAAAAAAAGTTTTTAAATTATTTGATAAATAATGTCAAAATTTCAACAAACTATAAATCAGTCAAATTCTATTAGTGGATATGGACTACACACCGCTAACGAAGTAAAACTTACTTTTAAGCCTGGACCAATAAATTCAGGCATTAAATTTATTAGAGTTGATTTAGTTGAAAAGCCAATTATAAAAGCATGTTTGGATAATATATCAGTTACAAACAGAAGAACAGAACTCAAAAAAAATGATGTAATTATACAAACAACAGAACATCTATTAGCTGCTATTATATGTGCAAATATAGATAATATCATTGTTGAAATTGATAGTCCAGAATTACCAATATTAGATGGGAGCTCAAAAATATACTCTGAAGTATTAAAAAAGTGTGGAATTCAACAACAAAAGGCACGCAAAAAAATTTTTAAAGTTAATAAGACATTTAAATATTTTGACGAGGAAACAGAAAGCGAATATATTCTTGAGCCATCAAATGAATTTAAATTAGATGTAAAAATTGATTATAATTCTAAAGTCCTTAATAAATCTGATGCAAAACTTAATAATATTAATGATTTTTATGACAAAATATCTAATGCTAGAACATTTGTTTTTTTGCATGAAATCAAAGAACTCATTGAGCAAGGACTTATCAAAGGTGGAAATTTAAATAACGCTATTGTTTTTGTTGAAGACAAAATAAATCCTAAAGATCTTTCTAAATTAGCAAAAATTTTTGACAAGAAAGATATTAAAGTTAAACAAAAAGGTATTCTGAACAATGTTGAATTAAGATATGATAATGAACCTGCTAGACACAAACTTTTAGATGTTATAGGAGATTTAGCACTATGTGAAAATCATATTCAAGGGCATTTAAAAGTTACGAAACCAGGCCACAAATCTAATATTGCTTTTGCTAAGAAATTAAATAAAATTATGAAAAAAGAAGCACCAATTTACGATCCTAATCAAATACCAATTAAAGATATAAATCAAATAATGGAAATGTTACCTCATAGACCACCATTTCTATTGATAGACAAAATAACTGAGCTAAGTGATAATCATGTAGTTGGAATTAAAAATGTAACAATAAATGAAGAATTCTTTAATGGTCATTTCCCCGGGGCACCTGTTATGCCAGGAGTTTTACAAATAGAAGCTATGGCACAAGCAGGTGGCATTTTATTATTAAGTACTGTATCTGAACCAAAAAATTATTTAACTTATTTTATGAAAATAGATAAGGTTAAGTTTAAACAAAAAGTATTGCCAGGAGATACTATTGTATTCAAATCAGAATTAATTAGCCCAATAAGAAGAGGGATATGTCATATGTTTGGTCAAGCATTTGTTGGGGAAAAACTTGTTATGGAAGCTGAATTAATGGCTCAGATCAAAAAAATAAACTAAATTAATGTCGATAAAACTTTCAAATATTTCTCCAAAAGCTAAAATAGGTAAAGGGGTAGAAATAGATTCTTTTGTTAACATTAGTGAAGATGTTGTTATCGGTGATGGTACTTGGATTGGACCAAACGTAACAATTATGGATGGTGCTAGAATTGGACAAAATTGTAAAATATTTCCTGGAGCGGTAATATCAGCTATTCCACAAGATTTAAAGTTTAGCGGTGAAAAAAGCACTGCAATTATAGGTGATAACACAACAATTCGAGAGTTTGTTACAATTAATAGAGCAACAAACTATTCCGGTGCAACATCGATAGGTGAAAATTGCCTTATTATGGCTTATGTTCATGTCGCACACGACTGCAAAATTGCCAGTAATGTTATTTTAGCAAATAGCGTACAATTAGGAGGACATATAGAAATTAATGAGTACGCAATAATTGGAGGAATTAGTGCTATTCATCAATTTGTTAAAATTGGATCATATTCTATGATTTCAGGTGGGTCATTAGTTAGAAAAGATGTTCCACCATATATAAAAGTCGCTAAAGAACCTTTAAGCTATGTTGGAGTAAACTCAATTGGTCTTTCAAGAAGAGGATTTAATGAAGACAAAATATTAGAAATACAAAATGTCTATAGACACATCTTTCAATCTAATATGAATTATACTCAAGCTTTAAAAAAAATAAAAAATGACTTTGATTCAAATAAAGAAATAAAAAATATAATCCAATTTATAAGTAAATCGGAGAGAGGGATTATTAAAGGATATAAATAATATGGCAACAACAGCAGATTTTAGAAATGGACTTTGTATTAAACATAACAATGACTTATGGCAGATTATAGAATTTCAACATGTAAAGCCAGGCAAAGGGCCTGCATTTGTAAGAACTAAGTTAAAAAACCTTAATAATGGGAGAAGGCTAGACAATACATTTACTGCAGGAGTAAAAATAGAAATTGTTAGAATAGAAAATAGAAAACATCAATTTCTTTATGCACAAGGAGATACATATCATTTCATGAATTCAGATAACTACGAACAAGTTATTGTAGATAGAGGTCTTATTAATGCACCTCAATTTTTAAAAGAAGGAGAAAATGCTGATATACTTTTTCATGCTGAAGAAGAAAAAATATTAGCATGCGATTTACCAGCATCTGTTGTATTAGAAATTACCTACACAGAACCTGGAATAAGGGGAGATACGGCTACTAATGCTCATAAATCTTCGACAGTTGAAACAGGTGCTAAAGTAAATGTACCACTTTTTATCAATATCGGCGATAAAATAAAAATCGATACACGTACCGGCACTTATTCTGAAAGAGTAAAATCCTAAATGCTAAAACCATTTTATGATAAAGAACTAACTGAAGCTGGTTGTGATGAAGCAGGCAGAGGTTGTTTAGCAGGGCCTGTGATTGCTTCTGCTGTTATATTACCAATTAACTTTAAACACGAATTTCTTAACGATTCTAAAAAATTAAATAATAAACAACGCAATATTTTAGAGCCTATAATAAAAGAAAATGCACTGTCATGGGGAATAGGTGAAGCATCTGTTGAAGAAATAGAAAAGATTAACATCCTTAATGCCTCATTGCTTGCTATGCATCGAGCAATCAACAAACTAAAATATAAAATTGACTTATTGCTTATTGATGGGAACCAATTTAAAAAGTATAAAGACATTAAACATTTATGTGTAGTTAGAGGAGATTCAAAATTTTCATCTATAGCGGCGGCATCTGTACTTGCAAAAACCTACAGAGATAAACTAATGAAAGATTTAGATAAAAAATTCCCAATATATGATTGGAAAAATAATAAGGGCTATCCAACACCAAAACACAGAAAAGCTATTGATAAAATTGGCATAACTAAACATCATAGAAAAAGCTATAAATTGATTTCTTCTCAAATCAAAATTGAATTTTGAAACAAGTTATAATTATTTAAATTTGAATCGTTATTTAAACCACAAAATGAAGCTAAATAAAAGTATAGTCGTACTAACATTAAGTCTTTTAGTTGGAATAATTTTCTTCTCACTATTTCAGAAATATCAAGAACTTAATAGAAAAAATGTAGATGCTATTCAGTCTATACCCATAAGTGCTGCTATTGTCATAGAAAGTGAAAATTGGAATTCGAGCTTACAAGAATTAGAAAAAACAACAATTTGGAAATCAATAACCAACTCTGAAGATTGGTCAAAAATTTATAAATCAATCCAAAGTCTTTCTCAAAAATTTCTTGCATCGCAAGAACTAAAACATTTCATAAATAACAAAAAACTTTATTTATCTATTCATCATTCAACTAACGATTTTTATATTTTTCTTTCAACTTCATGTAACATTAAAGATTTTCAATCAATTAAGATGGCAGATTCTCTAATGGGAAATTTTAAAACTAGGAAGTATGACGAAGTTGAAATTTTTGAATTTGATAATAATTGGAATATATGCCACCATAATAACATATTGTTCATGAGCTCCTCATCGTTACTTATTGAAGATGGAATAAGACAATTAAATAATGAAGTAAGTTTATTGGATAATTCTAAGTTTAGAAAAATACAAAATACAAAAAGTACATTTGCAAAAACACACATATACACAAACTATGCTAACTTAGCAAAGTTACTATATCAAAATACAACACTTTCAAAATCACAAGAAAAATGGATAAGTAGATGGGCAAATTGGG
>CESZ01041748.1_pt1 | contig 11167 bp, 6 predicted proteins | sample 531081 | NCBI WGS metagenome assembly CESZ01 (sample SAMEA2621260, study PRJEB7988) | marine metagenome | biome: marine biome (ENVO:00000447); feature: surface water layer (ENVO:00002042); material: "saline water (ENVO:00002010), including plankton (ENVO:xxxxxxxx)" | depth 5 m | reverse complement strand
GCTTGACAGATTGGGAAGGGCGTTGCACGGGTTTGGCGTCGTTCGAAAAAATTCCGGCGTCTTTCTTGCTTTGGCCAATCTCGAAGTGGTGCGTTGCATGAGCGAGGATGCGTTCGTCGTGGGTAGCGATAAGCAGCCCGTGGCCCATGCATCGAAGTTCATTCAGCCATCCGCCCAAGGCTTCAATCGAAGCGTCATCCAACCCCGCATCCGGCTCATCAAGCATCACCAAGCTTGGATGTTCGCTGGCAAACGCAGGCAGCAATCCAGCCAGAACCGCAACTTTGCGGGCTTGGCCTTGGGAGAGGTGAGCGATCAAATCATTGGCTCGGTGGGTAAGGCCAAACGCCTTCAAAAAGGGACTGATGTCCACGCTTCGTCCGCTCATCGACATCGCGCATTGAAGGTGTTCAACCAGCACTTCACTCCCCATCATTCCGTTCTTTTGTAGCGTGATACCCAAAGCCAACGGGGATGATTTGGTCCGCCCCTCGTGGTCCTTCACAACGACGTTTCCATGTTCAATTCGCCCTTTTTCAAGCGGGAGCAGGCCCGCCGCTGCTTCGAGCAGTGTGCTCTTCCCAGCTCCGTTCGCTCCTGTGAGCATCACGGTTTGACCGGATTCAAGGCTCATAGAGCATCCGTCCAAAACCGTGTTCATGCCTCGGCGGATTTGAACATCCACCAGGTTGAGCAGGGCCTTGGCCATGGTTCGGGCAGAGGTCATTCGGGCAAGAACCCTCCTGTTTCTTCTCTCAGAGACATCAACTCAAAAGAGATGGAGTCAAAGGGGCCTGCATGGTCTTCGCCATGTCCTTCTTCTCTTCGGTGGAGTGGATGGTGCTTTTGCTGTGGTTTGTGGCCATTCTTGGTCCACTGGTTTACGCCGTCCGCACGCGAACATCCCTCGCCATGGGCATCACGGTGAGTGTTTTGCTTGGAGCGGTGGTCCAAGTTTTGTGGTCCATGCTTTACAATTGGGAACTGGTGAACATTTGGGTTTGGAATGATTTCGTGCTTGTCCCGGTGCGTGCCTTTGATCCTGCTTTTCTTCACACGCTGGCCACAGCAGGCTTTCTGCACAGCCAGGGTGACATGATGCACGTGTTAGGGAACGTCATCATCTTGGCGCTGGTCGGTGTGCCTTTGGAGCAACGCCTCGGTGCCAAACGGTTTGCGTTGGTCTACGTCATCGGTTTGCTGGGAGGTTCACTCGGTTGGGTTGCTTTCAATGCGCAATCTTACACGCCGGCGCTGGGAGCGTCCGGTGCGGCATTTGGCTTGCTGGGGGCTTACCTTGCAGGTTGGCCAAGGGATGAAATCCCCTTCCCTCTGTTGTTGATTCGTCCGTGGCCGGTGGTGTTCATCGCCTTGTTGTATTTTGGCTTGGAATTGCTTCGGGCCTTCTCCACCATGGAATCTGGCACCTCCAGTGGCATTGCTCACATGGCCCACATCGGCGGGTTTGTCGCCGCGTATGCACTCCTTCCCATCGTGGCGCGAGGTGGACCGGTGGAACTCGGCGTGGTTGATGGTGGTCCAAGCCAAGGTGCTGCGCATTCAGCACAGCGTCGCCGCATGAAGGCCAGCATGGCTGACCTGAGTTCCCTCGTCGACCCGTGGACTTCCGCCGGTTATGAGGTTCCTAAACACCTCCGGGAGCCGCTCAAGAACTTGATGCAAGCCGGTGATGAACCCGAAACGAGGGCAGCATGGATGGAGCACTTGGCCGATGCCGGCGTTTGTCCCGTCTGTGAAGCACCGCTCGGTTTGGTCGAACGGTCAACTGGCCCCCATTTGCAATGTTCCGTCAACACCGACCACCTCGAATGGCCGCCCCGTTAAGGTGGAGGGTGAATCGTTGGACAGCGTGATACATGTGAGGATAGAATCAAAGGTGGGCAAGCCTTCCAAAGCATGGAGAGGGGAAGCCATGCGAAGTGCATCACGGCCATCATTCCGAACGGGCGCCCTTCTCTTTGCCGTCCTGATGCTCTTGGCGGATGTCAGTGGAGGGCTTCTCTCGAACCCGGTTCATGCAACTCCAGTGGCTGATTACGAGGAGCCGATCCTCGTTGATGGCCTGCCTCCGCTCATGTGTGGAGAGGAGATGTGCGAACGTCCAACTCGGCTTATCGACCGAGGCGACAGGGTGTCCTCTGAACCCGACCAGTGGTGGCTTGGGTACGGGCCAGACCTTGATTGGAACGGGATGGACGACCGCCTCCAGCGCGTACTTGCTGGTCAAGAATCCATCTCGCCTACTTCAATCGTGGGACCCGATGGTCGCAAGACGGTCGCTCTCGTGGTGGACTTTGCTTGGGCACCAAAGGCGGCTGATGTGGCTGCGCTTGAAACCGTCTTGGAGGGGCATGGATGGATTGGAGAGGAAGCCGGAGCTTGGTTCCAAGTGATGGATTCAATTGACGCCGTGGTGGTTGACAAAGTCCCTGTCAGTGCGTTGATGGACATTTATTTCCTGCACGGCGTGGTCGTTGTTGAGATGCAAAACGTGATGGTTCCATTCAATGGCGTCGCCTCTGAAGCCACTCGGTCCATGCCCTCCGACGTTTACTCCGCCAGCACATACGCTCGAGGTTACAACGGCGAGGGTGTGGTCATGGCCGTCCTCGACACCGGCGTTGACAACGAGCACCGTGCCCTCAATGATTTCGATGACATCGACGATGAACCTGACAGCGATGCCACCAGTTACAACGACCAAAAATGGGTCGCAGGATTTGACGCAACCTCGTCGGCCTCCAACCCCGATGGTAGCGTTGACCCCGACGATGGCCAAGGCCATGGCACGCACGTCGCCGCGACCGCGTTGGGCACAGGAGGGGCGGAACGAGTTCACACAGGAAGCGGGATGGGCGCATACTTGGTTGACGTCAAGGTCCTGACCGATTCAGGCGGCACCAACTCCCAAGCCTCGCTCAACGGAATTCAGTGGGTCATCAACAACAAAGACACCGATTGGGGCAACAACGATTCAAGCCGCGGCATTGATGTCGCCTCGATGTCCTTTGGTTCATTGAGCAGCCCACTTAACCCAGACGATGAGGGCGATAACGGGTCGGGTGCCGAGGCACGATTGGTCAACGATGCCCGGGACGCAGGCATTGTCTGTGTGGTGGCGATGGGCAACGACGGCACCAAACGGGTTCCTTCTCCTGCCAGCGCCGACGGTGCCATCTCCATCGGTGCCGTGAACGACCGAAACACGGTCAACCGTACAGATGACGTGATGGCATCCTACTCCAATTGGGGGCCTCGTCTCGATGACGGTGACGACGATGAATGGGACGAGCTCAAACCCGATGTCACGGCGTTCGGTACTGGTATCATGTCGGCAACGGCAGCAACAGGCCCATCTTTCCCCGGCCAACCCGAACGCCCGCTGGCGGACGACGGCTACGATTCAAAAGACGGTACCAGCATGGCCACGCCACTCGTCTCTGGGATCGTTGCATCGCTTTTGCAGGCCGATGATTCCCTTTCCCCAGAAGACATTCGCAACATTCTACGGAATTCCTCAGAAGCCCGAGGTTCGGCCACTGAACCCGACATCTCCAGCCGCTGGAATGAGAAATGGGGCTTTGGACTCGTCGATGCATCTTGCGCCCTTGACTATGTCCTCGACCGGGCTTGCACACCCCTCGAAGACAACGGAGGGATCATCATCACGCCCCCGCCGGGAGACGAAGGACTTGGCGAAGACGTTTCAATGACGGCTCCGGTCAATCAATCCCTCCATCTTGCCGGGAACACCCTTTCCATCGAGGGAACGACGGACACGAGTGAGAACGACTACATGGAAGTTCAAGTGAAGCTTGAACAGTTCTACGAAGACGGTGAAAGTGACGAATTGACCAATTGGTTGAGCGCTGATGGCACAACCGAAGATTGGTACTTTGACATCACCGTCGACGACGATTGGGTGGATGCGGATGAAGCCTACACGCTCATCTATGCACGCGCCCTGACCGAAGGTGGAGAAGCATCGGTCCTTGACGTTCGCATCGTGCAATTTGCCCGCATCTCCATTTCATTGAGTGAACCTCCTCTTGGAACTGCTTTGGTCGGTTCAGTTGACTTCTCAGGAACCGTTGAGGGAACAGAACATGACCGTGTGGAATACAAGATTGACGGCCAGGACTGGCAACTTGGTGATGATTTGGATGAACAAGAGGAAGGCGTTCAGGAATGGTCGTTTTCATGGGATTCTACCCAAGTTGGCGACGGTTCTCACCGGATCAGCGTTCGGATGGTCAATGCGACTGGGGTGACCAGTGACGTCCTGAAACGCACGTACGAAGTGGACAATTTACCGGCAGCCCCCAACTTCGCGTTCACCGGTACGGTTGGCGTGTATGATGGCGGTTTACCGGTCAACGATGCCGTTGCAGGGACCGTGTTGGAAGTTCGCTTCGGACTCCGCAACATCGGAGATTTGGATGCGAACGAAGTTTACCTGACCTTGGAGGGCGAGGGCGGTGACTCCAGCACGTACCCTTCCGAAGGCAAAGTGTCATCGCTCACTCAGGGTGAAAGCGTTCAAGTCACGCTTTACTGGTGGGCCACGGTGCCCGGAACGCACGACGTGACCCTTTCACTTGACCCTACCCAACTCTACGAAGATCCCGACCGAAGCGACAACACCTACACCTTCAGTTTCACCGTGGATGAACGCCCGGTTGAACCGATGCTTCGCTTCCTCCCTGGCTCTTCTCGGACGGTTCCCGATGTTCCGGTCCCCGGGGCTCCTTACGATATCCGACTCCGCGTTGACAACCTCGGTCAGACCGATGCCAGCAACCTCAACCTTGGTTTGGAGCGCTGGCTTGACGACCAAGGCTGGATGCGATTGAAGGACCAATCCTTGTCGCTTGTCCCCGGCTCAAGCACCACCTCTGGATACACCTATGCTCAATTCGAAGATGTTCATAATGAACCTGGAATCGTTTCCTACCGTGCCGTGCTCAGCGGAACGGGCGTGGAGCTTGAACACAAGGAGTTGCGGTTCAACGTGACCGTCGCTGAACTGCAGGCTGGACCGAGGGTGGGCTTGACCCTCTCCTCGGGAGAGGTTGCGGTGGATTTCATCGGTTTGGACGATGGTGCTTTGCTGTTCACCACCATCAACGGCGAACTCCACGCTCGGACCATTACCTCCACCTTGTCCATGGTTGGAGGGGTAGTATTGGAAGAGAATTGGGGCGGTGAACTCGCCGTCTACCAGCGGGACGATGGGCTCGTTCAAGTCGCTTGGACGCGTCGCTCACTCAGCCTTGAGGGCTACATTCTCACCGACATTGCCATGACTTCGATTTCCGCCGCTGGCAAAACCACACCGAAGCATTACCACATGCCGGCTTTGAAGTTCTCTGAGGGGTCTTACTACGGGTTTGCCTTTGACCAATACGACGGGACCATGGTCCTTGCAGGCTACCATCGAGACCTTTCCACCGGCGGGTCTTGGCAGGATGTGACCTCCCTTTTCGTCATTTCTTCCACCTCTCCCGATCGGGGCGCATCATGGTCGAGCCCAATTACGGTGCTGTCCGACATTGACATACGACCCGGCGATGTCCAACCCCTCGGCGTTGGGCTTGGGGAGGAATACCTCCACCTGCTGTACCAGGAATATCGCGATGACGTCTCCGGTGTCAAACGGGTCGGCCTCATGTACACCCACGGTTCCTACACTACGCCATCGTGGAGTTTCCAATACTCGGTCGGTGATGATGCTCGAACACCTCAGTTGGACGTCATGGTTGAGGACGGCGAAGACCGATTGGTAGGGGCATGGATCGAAGGCCAAGGCAAGGTCGCCAACGTCGTGGTATCCAACACCAACGCAGTATGGGCAGGTCAAGACAACGTTCGCACGCTGGCTCCAGGGGCAACACAGGTGTCCTTTGTGCCTCGTCATGACGGCCTCTATTTGTACCACGATGAGATTAATCTGAACGGCCCAGTGTACCGTTTGGGATTGGTCGCTGATTCGGAAGGATTGCCACTCAGCGGGCTTTCAAACATGCTCGAACAGGGTTTCTTGTTCGGTGTTGGTGTGATGGAAGATGACACCATCGTTTGCTCCATCACACCAGGTGGTTCACTCAGTTTGAGCAAGATCGCTTCGCTTTCTGGGTCCAATACAGCAGTCGCCTCTCCTGGTCTCCTCGAGACGCTTCTCGACTACCTTCCGGGTGAATCCAGAGAGGTGAAAATGCGCCTCATCGGGATTGGAGTTGGGTTGTTGTTCCTGTTCTTGGCTTCAATTGCCGTGGTCGTACGCCGCTCTCGAAGCGAAGTGGAAGAACTCCTCGATGAGATGGAGGACGACGAAGGCGAGGCTTTGGAGGTCATGATCAATCCCGAAGCAGATGAAGGACCTCTTCTCATGGTGGTGGACGACGAAGAAGAACTCACCATTCAGGCCCCGGTTGCCGTGATGGACGATGAGGAAGAAACCCTAGCAAGCGAACTGGAGAAGAAACTCGAGGACGGTGAGGGCAACGCTCGGTTGGAGCGCCGCATGAAGCGAAAGCAACAGCGTGAAATGGCTGCCATCCTTGAACAAGGACTTCCACCCCTGCCCGGTGCACTGCCCCCACTTCCGCTCCCCACCCTCGATGGCGACGCTCCTTTGCCGGCTCCCTTGCCAGCACCGGCTTTGCCGCTGCCCGACCTCAAACGGGAGGTCTCCTGTTCCTCATGCGAAGCAACCTTCAGTGTCAAGGATTTGATGTTGAAGCGTACAAACTGTCCTGTTTGTGGCGTTGTCATTGAGTTGTGAGGGGTTTTCATGTGCGGCATTTTTGGATACCTTGGCCATCAAGAAGCACTTCCAATTTTGGTTGAAGGTCTTCGCCGTCTTGAATACCGTGGCTATGATTCAACGGGTGTTGCTGTTGACGACGGAAACAGCATTCAAACCTACAAAACCGTTGGAAGGGTCGCTGACTTGAAGGCCGTCTTGCCAGCCGAAGTTCGAGGTTCACTCGGCATTGCCCACACCCGCTGGGCCACCCACGGTGGCGTCACTGAGGCGAATACTCACCCGCATGCGTCCCATGACGGTGCGATTCATCTTGTTCACAACGGCATCATTGAGAACTTCCAACAACTTCGTCGAGGCCTTGCAGCCCGGGGCATTGAATGCGTGAGTGAGACCGATTCGGAAGTGCTGGTCCAAATGATGGCGCTCGAACTCGAGCAGGGTGCTACCCCGCTCAAATCGGTTCAGGCCACCCTCCGTCGCCTACGAGGTACCTGGGGTCTGTGCATTATGTTTCGAGACCATGACATGTTGATTTGCGCTCGCAACGGCTCCCCCCTCATCATTGGCCAGGGTGATGGCGAAACCTTCGTTTCAAGCGACCCCCATCCACTGACCACCCACACCCAACGCGTGGTGTACCTCGAAGACGGTGATGTTGCCGTCATCAACCCTGATGCGTTTACCATCACCTCCATGAAAGGCCGAGAGGTTGAACCAAACATCACGGTTCTTGAGAACGCGTGGGGCGAAGCGGAATTGGGCGATGCACCTCACTACATGTACAAAGAAATCTACGAACAACCCGATGCCCTTCGCCAATGCATTGCAGGCCGTGTCGACCGAGAGATGGGAACCGGGCGTTTGGGCGGGATGGGGCTGGACCATTCCACCCTCGTGCAGGCCCCCCATGTTCGACTTTTGGGCTGTGGTACGGCCGCCTACGCTGCAGAAATTGGGCAGATGTTGATCGAAAAAATGGGTCGCATTCCGGCCGTATCCCACATCTCCAGTGAATTCAGAAACAACGATGCGGTCATCAACCCCAAGGCGCTTTACCTTGCTGTTTCTCAATCCGGTGAAACGGCGGACACCATCTCGGCGGTCAAAGAAATTAAACTGAAAGGCGGAAAAGTGTTTGGTGTCGTCAACGTTGTTGGGTCAACCATTGCTCGCCTTTGTGGCCAGGGCGTTTACATCCACTCCGGTCCCGAACAGTCCGTTGCTTCCACCAAGGCCTTCACCAACATGGTGGCTGCGTTGACCATTTTTGCAACGCAGCTCGGACGAACCCGGCATCTCTCGAAGGAAGACGGACGGGACCTCATTCACCATCTCCAACAGGCTCCTCATTTGATGGAGACTTACTTTGAAGACCCGGGTCCAATCTCCGATGCGGTGGATTTGCTTTGCGAAGCGAGTTCGGTGCTTTTCCTTGGCCGGGGGCTTTCAGCTACGGTGGCGAAAGAGGGGGCCCTCAAGCTCATGGAACTGGCCTACATACCGTGCTTGGCCTACCCTGCCGGGGAAATGAAGCACGGCCCCATCGCCTTGTTGGAAGAAGGAAGTCCAGTGGTTATCATCGCCCCAAACGACCATCTCAAAGAAAAGACCCTTTCAGCCCTTCATGAGGTCAAGGCTCGGGGCGCGAAGGTTATCCTTATCCACGAGAAAGGGGATTCAATCGCTTCAGAAGGTGACATCTCCATCGGCGTTCCTTCGATTCATCCTTGGTTGACCCCGCTGCTCACGGTTGTGCCCCTTCAATTGATGGCGTACGAAACGGCCCTGCGACTTGGTCGTGACGTGGACCGCCCCCGCAACCTTGCAAAGTCAGTGACCGTTGAGTGAACTCAAAGGATGGTAAAGCGCTGCTCGCTCTCCTTCCAGTTGAAGGGCTTGTAGCCAAGGAGGTGGTTGGTATGTCGCATTTTCACGATCCCCAATTTACGGGCGACATCATCGCCATGCCGCTCCATGACCAGGTGCATCACGCCGTCTGAAAGGTAGTCTTCAACACCATATTCGCCAAATTGCTTGTGGTCTTCTCCGGTCATTTCGCAGATGAAGAATGAGGTCAGTTCAAGACGACGCACGGCTTCAAACAGACGGAAGATTTCATCCCGCGGGTTCTCCATTTTGGTCAAGGTGAAAAAGGCGCCAAGCGAGTCAAAAACCAACAACTCGAAACCAATGGATTGCCGGTAGGAGGTCAGTTGCTTGATGAGTTGGCCCATCCAATCCACACGGTTGCTCATTCCTTGCTCGTCAAGTTGAACCCGAAGGTCGGCCAGGTCGATGATGGCGATTCGGTTTCGAACACGTGGGTCGTCAACGTTCATCCCCATGTTGGCCATGTGGGAGCGAAGCGAATCCTTGCCTTGTTCGAGCGTGACGTAAATGCCACTGGTCTCGCCGTAAAGAACGGCATTGTAGAGCATGGAGAAGGTCAGGCTTGATTTCATCGCACCCGATGCACCAGCAACAATGCTGATGTGGCCTTGTGGGATGCCGCCTTGCATTTTTTCATCAAGTCCTTCAATGTGGGTCGGGATTCGCTCAATCTCGGACATACGGCTCGCTTGGTGGGTTGCACTTGGGATTCTTCAATATCACCCACGCATTTGATGGGAATCTCCAAGGTCTTCGTCATGGTGTTGGCAACATGGACGTGTGGTTGGCTTCCAATTCAACCCGTCGACATGCGCTGTTGGTGCCCCTTTTTCCATCGCTGCATCACCAAGGTTTGGAAGGCGTTGATGAAACACCTCCCCACGGAACCGTGGAACACCAAGTTCGCACCATCTGTCAGCGCAAGGCAGCAGCGCTTCCTTCAAGCGACCATTCGGTTATCATCGTCGCCGACACCATGTTGAGCGACCCAGATGACCATTCGTTGAGCATGGGAAAACCCCTGGACCTCGCTCATGCGGCCACGATGCTTCATCGATTAGCGGGTCGGTTCCACCAAGTTTGGACCGCGACGTCGGTGCGATGGAATGGCTCTTGGCATCATTGGTGTGAATCGGCCGTCGTTTCAATCCCGGAGTTAACCACAGAACAACTTCAAGACCTTCTTATCTCGAAATCCTGGGAGGGGAAAGCGGGTGGCTACGATTTGGCGGGCCCCATGGGTGCTTACGCCCGTTTGGTTGAGGGAACTGAAAGCACCGTGTTGGGTTTGGCTGGTGAAGCCATGCAATTCCTCGAGGTTTTGGCCTCGACCCGTTAAGGTTCACAACAGGGGCGTCAGCCCTAACTCGTGTTTTTCCATGTCGACCACGACGTTTTGTCCGGGAATCATCAACAATTTATCTTCAGCGTCAAGGGAAAAAACACTCACACGTGCTTGGTCGGCCATGTGCTTGATCTCTCGCCGACACGCCATCTGATGGCTTTCCATGTGGACGAGTGAACGAAGGTCAACGATGGCGGTGTCGCCTTGCATCACGCGTTCCAACATGGCAGAGGTTGGAATGCGCTTCATCACGTCGGGCGCAATGTAGCGAAGCGCTTTGTTGGGTGGGGGTTGGAGGCGCTGAACCACCATGCCGAGGTCGTGAAAAGCCTCTCCGTCGGGGGTTACCGGTCCATTCCACCCCAACGGCGGTGTTCGAAGTGGACCGACATCAACGGGGTTGGGGGCAGGCGTTTCCACGGCATCTGGTTGAGCAGGTGTTTGCTCGAGCGTGGGCTTCGCTTCGTTGCTGGAGAGCGAGACGGGCTCTTGCGGTGCTTGCGCAGGAGGTGGTCGTTGGTCGGCGGTGCCACCCTCAGGGTCTGGGAGACCGAAAAATTGCCACAAGCTTCCCATGGTTGGTTCCTCAGAAGTCCAAGTCGTCGAGTAACGACTGCAACTCTGTGGAGGCAGGGGTTGGTGGAGTTTGTGAAACTATGGGTTGAACCGGTGCAGGAGCGGCCTGATTGGCGGCCAGCCACTGTTCGCCGTAGTAGTTCCATTGTTCCATCGTCCACCCTTCTGGAAGTCCAGTGGCAGGTAGGGGTGGGCCGGTGTTGACCGCAGCAGTTTGTTCCATTGGGGCGGCGTAGCCGGCTGCAGCCGCAGGTTCCGGAGCGGCTTGTGTCGCCATGGGTTCTTGCTGGGCCGGTTGAGTGGCCGGTATCGCTTCCACTTGTTTTGGTGCAGCGGCGAATTGACTTTGTTCGTACATGCCGAAGTCTTCGGCTTCACCAGAGCCTCGACGAGTGAACAACAAGAACACGACCAATCCAACAATGATGATGCCCAAAAGGCCGATGACCGCCGCTGTTGTGGTGCCCACGGCGTTGGTGATGCTTTCGATCAGGCCATTAGGCGGCAGTTCAGTCACGACAACGGTCAGTTCCTTGCTGATGCTCTCGCCATCGTCGTCGGTCACC
>CESZ01070504.1_pt1 | contig 11195 bp, 6 predicted proteins | sample 531081 | NCBI WGS metagenome assembly CESZ01 (sample SAMEA2621260, study PRJEB7988) | marine metagenome | biome: marine biome (ENVO:00000447); feature: surface water layer (ENVO:00002042); material: "saline water (ENVO:00002010), including plankton (ENVO:xxxxxxxx)" | depth 5 m | reverse complement strand
GATCTTCCATCTTGTAATTTCAAATCAAATATGTAATTTCCGTTTGCTATATCACTTACATCTATAGAGATAAGATTATTTGCATTAACAGTTTTACTAGAAATTACTTTTCCTGTTATATCCATAATATTTACAGTTCCATTGCCAATAAAACCATTTAATGGAATGGTTACCATATTATTGGCTGGGTTTGGATAAGCTTCAATGTTTGACAACTCATTATCTTCAATATTAGAAAGGGATGTGGAAAATTCTACTGAAATTCCTGCAGTTACGTCAGATCCAAAACCTAGATAATTCCAAGAACCATTATTTTCTGTACAACTTACTGGCTGCTTGTAAACATTGGTCATGTTCTGGTTGTAATCTAATTTGTCATCAAACCCTATGTAAACATCGGTATCATAAGTATTAACACAGAACAAATATCTCTGGTTATCTACTAAATCTATACCTCCATCATTAAATGGAACATAAACTTCCTGATAAGCAGAGTCATTAGGATAAGTGAATTCACCAGCTGAAAGTGTAGTTAAAATACTTATTGCTGCTGCAGGATCATCTAAGTCAGTAAATACATCTCCCCACTCATGGGCATAGGTAGTAAAAAATCTGCCTGTTAAATCTCCACCACTAACTACTGCGGCAAAGCTTAATCCTACCGCACGCATTCTACTTGCATTTGGGTCCATAAATGGAGCACACATACTCACGCTACCAGTAGCATTACTAGGTCTGTAAAATGGGCTAAGAATCATATTTTCATTAGAGTCTAAAGGAACATTAGAGAACTTTGTATTGCTTATGTGAAAATCAACGCTTATAGAATTATCATCTTGAAACTCATCTCCTGTTGTATCAACAGAATAGGTAAGGTTATACATGCCAGTACTGTAAGAAGCTTGGCTAAAAGTAGGCAGTGAAAAATAAGCACTATCGCCGACTGAAATAGGTGTAGAGGCCGTGGATTGGTCATATAATGTAGTACCTCCATAAGTTATTTTAGCATTCAAAATAGCATTATTTGAAGCAGTACCTGTGTTAACAACCCAGCTTCCAACTTGGACATCATATTCTGAATTATCTTGTGCTAAAGCAGAAGGCATTGAAGATGCTTTTGGAAGAATTACATCCGCAGGATTAATAGTTAGATTGTTAGCAAAATATCTAGTTCCCATAAAAGCAACAACTGGACCATTTGCCATTTCGTTTGCAATAACTACTCCATCTCCATTCTCTATAAAAACACACGGGATTGTAACAACATCTCCAGTATCACCAGGAGCCATATTGACCAACCCAGGTTCTCTGTTAATAATTATAACAGCTCTAGCTCCAGCTTCTTCAGCCATTAGAATTTTAGTACCAAATTGGCAAGTATTTCTCCAAACAACTGCAATTTTTCCTGTTAAATCATTAGTTAGTGGAAAACATCCTTCTTGAGATACTGGATTTCCTTGTGGGTTTGTTCCAGGAGTTCCATCTTCTACAAACATTAATGTGTCCATAACAGCGTTTGCCGTGTCATTTAAATTTGGTGTTGCTGTCCATCCAGCAGGGCTTACACCTGGGTCAGCAGTAGTAGTAAATCCGACATTTCCAGCAATAGATGAAGGGGACTCAATTTTAAACTGAATTTGAGCAAATGCATTTACTAAACAAAAGTTTATAATCAATGTACTTAGTATTAGTTTTTTCATATCATGATATTTATATTATTATAACATAAATGTATAAAAATTATGCTCCAAAAAAAACTTTTTTTAAATACAGTTCATAAAAAAAGGGGAGTAAACTCCCCTTTTGTTTTTTGTAAATAAAACATTAATAAACCTTATTTTATCGAAATCTTTTCAGAAACTGTACCAAGATTATTTTTGACATCAATTAAATAAACTCCTTTAGCATAATTTTCGGTATTTATAGAAATATTAGTATTAAAATTTTGGATTAATACTATCTTCCCAGTAATGTCTTTTATAATTAACTCACTCAAATCATTCGAATTCGTAGAGATATTTAAAACATCAGAAGTTGGATTTGGATAAATAGTAACATTATTTGTTAAGTTTTCATTTATTCCAACATTAGCTCCTAAATTCAATCTTATTGCGAAAGCGTTACCGTTTGTATATGCTTGATCCTGCGGAAACCATATGGCACTTGACCAAAAAGGTTGAGCGACTGTATTATCATCTACAATTCTTACATCAAATGTGTTTCCACCACTAAATAGCTCTACACCTACATAGTAACCACCTGGACTTAAACTAATATTTTCCCAAGTTGATGTGTTGTTAACTGGATCCCAACCTGAAAGAATTGTTGTTGGCATAACAAAGTATCCAAGAGATACGTCATTGGGAGTTAATGTATAAAGGTCAGAAGTATAAACTGAATTACCAAAAGCTCCGGATGTAAAACTTAATGAGTCAATTACATATAGAATAATTTCAGCTCCCGCAGAAGAGTTTTGACCGTCAATATCTACACGAACTGAGTTTAAGACTTGTGTTTGCTTTAATGGATAATAGTTTGCACACACTAGACCATCTGCACCACCAGTAAATGAAGCTGACCCGAGTCCTATTAAAACTTCTTGACCAGCTGGATGAAGACCTATACCGTCTAATGAGAATTCTCCACTAGTAATTTCAAAATTTCTTTCATAAGTATTGTCACCAAAATTAGCTCCACCTACTTGATCAGAATCAGAACTAACAGTAAATGTTCCTTGATACACACCTGTTGTGAGTGTTATAGGTTCCAATGACTCAATAGTTTTGGTTGAATCAGCTTCCACAATTCCAAATGATGTTGAAGTGGTAAATGAACCAAAATCTGTATCCAGAGTCACATTTGTCTGGTCATTAACTCCATCATTTGATACTACAGCTCCTAAAACCCAATTCGCATCTACTTCATCTAAAGGAATTCTTCCATATTCAGCACCATAAAAAGATTCTCCATAAACATAAGCAGAGTTTGCTTGAATGTTATTTTGATCTTTTCTTGAAATTTTCACATCATCTACTGCCCAGTACCAAGCCCAAAAGTCATTATCTTCATAATAAAACTGAATCAAAACTTGTGATTGACCACCAACGTCAGCCGAAACATCAATGCTTGTAATTTCAGGATTTCCAGAGTTTTGATCATTTGGATATCCAGAATTATTAGTTATTTCATATTGAACCCAAGAAGCACCATTATCTCCAGAAACTCTAACTCCTCTTGTATCTTGCCACCATCTATAGTTATGAGAAAAAGATAAAACAACACTATTTTCTCCAGTTAAATCTATAGGAGTTGCAATTGTTGCAGTTACGAATATTGGAGTACCGTCTCCATCACCACCTCCAGTTGCATCAGAGTCAATAAATAAAAATCCGTTAGACACACTAGAAGCACCAAAAGGTGAAAGAGCACTTACTGGTATAAGATTTCCATCAGTTTCAAACCTCCATTGAGCAGTAACTCCAGTACCCGGATCTGTAGCTATAGTACCAGGGGCTGTACATGCAGATGTAGAACTAATAGATGTTCCATTTGCATAATCATAACCACCAACTATATTGTAAGCTGAGTAAGCACAAGTATTATCTAGAATCCAATGGCTTGCAGTGTCAAATTGGTTTTCCCAAAGTACAACCCCTTTCGGTTGAGCGCTTAAATCAGGTTTAATTTTTTCAGGTATAAATTCATGCTTTAGCATAAATTGTTTTGAAGAGTTCTGAGCAGTTGCTAAAAAACCCGTTGTTATACTAAAGAGTAATAAGTAAATTTTTTTCATTTTATTGTCATTAAGTTTATTGAACAATAATAAGAAAAAAATAGTTTATTTAGATCAAATATTTAAATATTTCGCTTTGATGTTGAACAAAAACCATCCAACTATAAATTCTATTTGATTACATTAAGTCTTTTTGTGATAGTTTGAGAATTATTGCTGACAGAAAGCAAATAAACCCCATTATTAAGATTAGATAAATTAATGTTTGAGCTATTTGTAAATGTTTTTTCAAGGATTATTCCCCCCGAAACGTTCATTAATATTAATTCACTAGGCAAGTTGTTTTCTAGTGTAATTTTCACAAAGTCTTTTGATGGGTTTGGGAAAATATGTAATTTATTGGCTGATTTCTCTACTAAATCTACACTAGCTCCAAAGTTCATTCTTATTGCAAATGCATTTCCGTTTGTGTAGGCCTGATCTCCAGGATACCATATTGCACTTGACCATGCTGGTTGACCTACGGTATTGTCATCTAGAATTCTTATGTCATAAGTGTTTCCTCCACTATATAATTCTATTGCAGCATAGTATCCACCTATTCCCAAAGTAACATTTTCCCACGTAGAAGTATTGTCAATAGGATTCCATCCAATATTATTTGCAACTGGAATATCTATATATCCATTATTTACATCCTGTGCAGTAACGGTATATATTTCGGAAGTGAAAATAGAGTTGCTAAAAAGACCACTTGTAAAGCTTAAAGAATCTAAGATGTATAAAATCACTTCACTTTGAGCAACTGTAGTACTAGTAATATAAGCTCTTACAGAGTTTAAAATTTCTTCTTGTCTTAAAGGATAATAAGTCCCACAAACTAATCCATCTGAAGCATCAGTCCAAGAATTAGACCCTAAAGAACCAATGGCTTCGTAATCTGCAGGATGGTTCCCAAGTCCATCTAAAGAATAGATATAATTGGTAATCTCAAAATTTCTTAAATAGATATTATCGTCAAAATTTCCCGAACCTAGAGTATCTCCCATTGAAGTCACAGTTACAGAACCTGTGTAATTACCAACTGAAAAAGTAACAGGATTTAGACTTTCAATAACTTTTGTAGAGTCGCTTTCAATTATTGAACCAGTTGTTGAACTTGTAATAGTTGTTGGTCCAGTGAAATTTCCGTTAGCAACAACGTTTGTTTGGTCTACAGATCCATAATTATAAACGGAAGAACCTATAAAATAATTTTGTTCTACTTGTGATATTGGAGTTCTACCATATTCAGCACCACCACTATTTTCTCCAAAAATCCAGGAAGAAACATTTTGAATGTCATTTTCAGGCGGAACGGTAACTTTTAAATCATCAATTAACCAGGCATATCCAGATCCAAAAGAATCATCATCACTGTCACTAGTCCATCTAAATCTTATTTTAACTCCTTGTTGCCCTCCAACATAGGAAGAAATATTAATTCCAACTTGTTCTTGAATAGCTGGGTCGTTGGTAGTAATTTGATCATTGAGCTCAATTGAAGTCCAGGTGGTACCATAGTCGGTAGACAATTCTACAAAAGTTTTATCGTAATTAAAAGCTCTATACATTTGTTCAAATTCTAAGGTAACACTTGGGTAATTACTTAAATCAAGAGTGTCATTTAATTCTATTGCTGCATCTTGGAAGTCCACACTGGCATTAAGCAAGTATTGTATTCCATTAAAAACAGCAAATCCATCAGATGCTGTACTGGAAGCCATAGTCCCCATATAGGTTACCACATCAGCAGGTGTTGAAGTAACAACTTCCCATTGACCTTGTATGTTTGGAGCACTAATTGTCCAATCTGTAACATCATCAAAAGTGTTGTAAGCTATGGTGTCAAAACTAGATTTAGAAAAATTTAAATTTTGATTAACAAGAGGTTTGAAATCACAAGAGCTAAAATTTTTATTGGACTTTATTTGAGCACTATAAATGCTAAAAATGCAAACGTAAATTATTGTTAAGTATATTTTTTTCATTTTATTTCTTTTTTATGATTCAATTACTTCATTTTGTTTTTCATATTCTTCTAAAGGTAAGCAACTACAAATTAAGTTTCTATCTCCATATGCATTATCTACTCTTCCAACAGGTGGCCAAAATTTATTATTTATTTGATTTAGATTTGGATAAACAGCTTTTCTTCTGGAATATTTGTGATTCCAATTTTCATCAATTGCTTGAAATGCAGTGTGTGGAGCATTTTTTAAAACATTGTCAATTTTATCATAAGTCTCGTCTGCAATTTCTCTAATTTCGTTTCTTATACCAATCATCGCCTCAGCAAATCTATCCAATTCTTTAAGTGATTCACTTTCAGTTGGTTCTACCATTAAAGTTCCTGGAACAGGGAAACTGACAGTTGGCGCATGAAACCCATAGTCCATTAATCTTTTTGCAATGTCTTCAACTTCAACTCCAGAATTTTTTTTAAAGGATCTACAATCAAGAATCATTTCATGGGCAACTTTTCCAGTAGGGCCACAATAAAGCACATCGAAATGGTCTTTCAATTTGGATTTTAAATAGTTGGCATTTAAAATAGCAATTTCCGTAGATTTTTTCAATCCTTTAGCACCCAGAAGCTTTATATATCCGTAAGAAATTATCAAAATCAAAGCACTTCCCCAAGGAGCTCCATTAATAGCTTTTATAGCTCTGGAACCACCAGTTTTAATTATTGGATTACTAGGTAAAAATGGCGATAAATGTTTTGCAACACCAATTGGCCCCATTCCTGGCCCACCTCCTCCATGTGGAATAGCAAAAGTTTTGTGAAGATTTAAATGGCAAACATCCGCTCCAATTAGTCCTGGTGATGTAAGGCCAACTTGTGCATTCATATTGGCGCCATCCATATAGACTTGCCCTCCAAATTCGTGTATAATTGTAGTAATTTCTATAATATCTTTTTCAAATACTCCATGGGTGGATGGATATGTTACCATTAAAGCCGAAAGGTTGTTTGCATGATTTGAGGCTTTTTCCCTTAAATCTTTTATATCAATATTTCCTAGATGATCACATTTAACCAAAACAACTTCCATTCCAGCCATAACTGCACTTGCAGGATTAGTTCCGTGAGCGCTGGTAGGAATTAGACATATATTTCTATGTCCTTCTTTATTAGAAATATGGTAAGCTCTTATCACCATAAGTCCGCTATACTCACCCTGTGCACCACTATTTGGTTGAAGTGAAACTTGGTCAAACCCAGTTATTTCGCTTAAGTCTTCTGCCAACTCTTTAAAAATTTGTTGAAAACCTTGCGTTTGACTTACCGGGCTAAAGGGATGTAAATTTGCAAATTCAGGCCAAGTAATAGGTTCCATTTCAGTTGCAGCATTTAACTTCATTGTACAGGAACCAAGAGAAATCATTCCATGAACAAGTGATAAATCTTTATTTTCAAGTTTTTTAATGTACCTCATCATTTCTGTCTCAGAATGATAAGAGTTAAATACGTTTTGCTCTAATATTGAATTATTTTTTGGTAAAAACAGAGGGTTATCGATCTCTTTATTAAGTTTTACTTTAGAATTTGAATTTTTAAATTCTCCTAAAGTATTTGCTAGTCTAGATAGATTCTCCCAGCTACTAGTTTCATCAACAGATATTGTTACAACATCTTTATAATAGCCAACATTAATTTCATTTTTTTCTAAGTGTAACTTTAAGGAGGCCAAATCCTCTTTGAATGAAATAGTATCAAAATGGTTGGAGTTATTTATTTCATATCCCAAACCGATAAGTGCTTGTTTAAGACTAGATGTCTTTTGCCTAATTGTTTCTGCAATACTTTTTAAACCTTTTGGACCATGATAGACAACATACATACTAGCCATAACTGCCAAAAGAGCTTGAGCTGTACAAATATTTGAAGTTGCCTTTCCTCTTTTTATATGTTGCTCTCTTGTTTGAAGAGCCATTCTTAAGGCTGGGTTACCATTAACATCTAAGGATACACCAATGATTCTTCCTGGTATATATCTTTTGTGAGAATCTTTACAGGCAAAAAATGCAGCATGAGGCCCTCCATAGCTCATAGGAACTCCAAATCTTTGGGTTGATCCAACAACTACATCTGCTCCCCAACTTCCAGGACTTTTTAGTAAAACAAGACTCATTATATCCGCTATAACAGAAACTTGAATATCTAATTCTTTAGCTGAAGAAGTAAATTTACTGTAGTCATAAATTTCCCCATAAGCATTTGGATACTGAACAATTGCTCCAAAAAATTCATTGGACAACTCTACTGAATCGGCATTTCCAAAAACAATTTCTATTCCAAGTGGCTCTGCTCTAGCTGTAATTACATCTATTGTCTGTAAATATAAGTCGTTACTAATAAAAAATTTATTCACATTAGACTTTACTTGATTCCTTGATCTCATATGAAAAAACATCAACATTGATTCTGCAGCTGCAGTTGATTCATCTAAAAGAGATGCATTTGCTATTTCCATCCCAGTGAGTTCAGTTACAAAAGTTTGAAAATTTAAAAGAGCCTCTAATCTTCCTTGAGCAATTTCTGCCTGATAAGGGGTGTATGCTGTATACCAACCTGGATTTGATAAGATATTTCTTTTTATAACACTTGGAGTCAGTGTACCGTAATAACCTTGTCCTATGTAATTGTCAAATTTTTTATTTAAATCGGCAATTTTTTTCAAATTGTTTAGATAATCATTTTCAGTTATTGAATCTGCAATATTTAATGGGCTATTTTTTAAAATTGAATTCGGAATTGTTTGATGGATTAACTCATCAACGGAATCTAATCCAATTGTATTTAACATCTTTTTAATGTCGTCTTCAGTAGTTCCGATGTGCCTACTTTCAAATGAATTTAGATCCATAGTAATTTTTTTACAAATATATATATAGAACTTGTTTCGCATGTAATGTTGACAAATTGTTTAATTTTATTTTATGAACAATAAATCACAAAAACTATTATTTATAGTTATTAATTTTTCATTGATAATTTTTCAATTTAAGAAGTATGAAAATAAAAGTGATTTAAAAGATTTAACAGTTCATCTTTGTTCAAGAGATTATATTTGTTCTAAGCTGCTTAATTTTATGGAATATCACTTGGTTAGTTTTCTTAAAAAAAACAAAGTAGATTTTTTGAAATTCAAAGAAAAATTCAATGCAAATTTTCTTTATTACAGCTCATCAGCACTAAACAAAAATTGTGTAAATGATCTTGATTCTTTAATTGCAATTAATATTTTAGGAAGTTAGTTTTTTGCAATTAAAAAGAATAATAGAATTTATAGTATTTTCCAATCTATGGATTTCACTAGGTGCTGTTGGTGTTGCTCTTACAACTTTTTTTTATACAGAAACAGAAGTTGATTTATTAGTGATAATGCTTGTATTTTTTTCAACTTTATTTGGATATAGTTTGCAAAATATTTCACAAAAGGAAATACACAATCACCGATCTAATCAAATTCTTTGGGTTCAGTCCAATAATAAACTAATAAAGTGGATAATTTTTATTTCGTTTTTGATTTCTGCATTTCTCTCACTTTATATTATGCATATTTATTTGATTATATTTTCTATCCCTTTTTTGGGTTTAGTTTTTTTTTACAGAAATGTTTTTTCAATTAAATTAGAAATAAGAAATATCCCATTTTTTAAAATTTTAATTATTTCTTTTTGTTGGTGCTGGACATGTTGTGCTATACCTCAATTAGTTTCTAGTAGTATTTTTAATTGTGGAATTACCTTCATTATTTTGGTATATGTATTTGCAATCACAATACCCTTTGATATTCGAGACATGTCTATAGACAAAAAAATTAATACAATACCCCAGCTTACTGGTGTCAGAATAGCTTTTTTTATTTCTCAATTGAGCATTCTATGTTTGTTTTTTTATACATTATATCTTTCCAATTATCTACTTTGCTTTTTTATGATTATAACTAACCTACTTTTAATACCATCACTAAAAATAAAAAGTGAATTTTATTATTTATTTGTATTAGATGGACTTCTCGTAATTTTTCCAATATTTATTTTATGAAAAAATCCAAAGTACTTTTATTATATACAGGTGGAACTATAGGAATGATTGAAAATCCTTTAGAATTATCTCTTAATCCTTTTAATTTTGATCAGATAACAAATGAAGTACCAGAGCTTAATAAATTAAACTGTACGATTGAAACTATAGCGTTTGAAAACCCTATTGACTCTTCCAATATGAATATTGAAATCTGGACTCAAATTGGAGACGAAATATTTAAAAATTATAATTATTTTGATGGTTTTGTCGTATTACATGGGACTGATACAATGTCTTACACTGCAAGTGCCTTAAGTTTAATGTTTCAAAACTTAACAAAGCCCATTATATTAACTGGTTCACAACTCCCCCTTGGCCAAGTAAGAACAGATGGCAAGGAAAACCTTATTACAGCTGTAGAAATTGCCTCAAAGAAACAGAACAATTATTCTTTAGTTAATGAAGTGGCTATCTATTTTGAAAACCAATTATTTAGAGGCAACAGAACAACCAAAGTTAATTCTGACCATTTTGATGCTTTTAAATCATATAATTATCCTTCTTTGGCAGATATAGGAGTGGAAATAAATTTTAATCTAAATTATTTACTTAAAAATAAGATTAAGAAATTAAAGTATGAAAAAGGATTTGAACCCAGTATTAATATAGTGTTTTTTTACCCTGGAATTATAATTAAAAATGTCATAAAATTAATACTTAGCAATTCTTCAAAAGTTGTAGTATTAATGAGCTATGGATCTGGAAACCTTCCAATAGAAAAAGAATTTGTTGATTTCTTAATTTCTGCAGATAAAATATTTCTTAATGTCAGTCAATGTAAAGCGGGGAAAATTGAACAAGAAAAGTATGAAACTGGGTTGCAGCTTAAAAAAGCGGGTGTTATTGGTGTGAAAGATATGACCTTAGAGACTGTTATTGTAAAATCTATGTTGTTAATCAAAAAATACCCATTTGATAAAGACAAATTTGTAGAAGCTTTATTATCTAATATTGCTGGCGAGATAACAGAATAATAGTTTTTTAAATAAGATTAAATATTTTTTTAATAAAAAAGCTATATTTTTTTGTAATTTGGCCTCTTCAAAAGTCAAAACTTATAACAATTCATACACATTTAACATGAAAAAAGTAATTTTTATTTTAGGATTATTTATTTTAAATTCCTTATCAGCACAATACGATTCAGTAGAAACTATAAATTCAGATTCAGCTCAAGAAATGAGTGAAATACTTGACTCTTCATTAATTGAAGAAGTTGTAGAAACAGAGAACTTAGAAGCTAAGAAACCAGAAATAAGTAAACTTGAATCCGAATCAACACCTGAAGAAGATACGTCTGTATCTCAAGCATTAAAATTAAAA
>CESZ01087923.1_pt1 | contig 11235 bp, 11 predicted proteins | sample 531081 | NCBI WGS metagenome assembly CESZ01 (sample SAMEA2621260, study PRJEB7988) | marine metagenome | biome: marine biome (ENVO:00000447); feature: surface water layer (ENVO:00002042); material: "saline water (ENVO:00002010), including plankton (ENVO:xxxxxxxx)" | depth 5 m | reverse complement strand
GTGGGTATTCGGGTGAATACGATCGTTCCCGGCCTGATCAACACGCCGTTGTTCAATGGCCTGACTCCGGAATTCGTCGAGTCACTGTCGCAGTCGGTGCTGTATCCAAAGCGTCTGGGACGCCCCGAGGAAATCGCGCAGCTGGCGACGTCGATCATCGACAACGATTACATTAACGGTGAGTGCATCAGAATGGATGGCGGCATCCGGATGCAGCCGCGCTAACAAGGAGCGAAATGATGTCAGATGAAGCAACAGTGTTAACTGACGAGGCCGATGGCGTTCTCGTCATCACCATCAACCGTCCAGAAGCGAAAAATGCGGTTAACCTCTCGGTCGCACAGGGGGTCGCAGCAGCGCTTGAGCGGTTAGACAACGATGATTCTTTGCGGGTCGGCGTACTGACCGGTGCCGGCGGCACTTTCTGTGCTGGTATGGATCTGAAGGCGTTTGTCTCGGGAGAGTTTCCGCAGATTGAGGGTCGCGGATTCGGGGGGATGACTGAACGCTCCGCAGACAAGCCGTTGATTGCAGCGGTAGAGGGCTACGCCCTTGCCGGTGGCTGTGAGCTCGCGATTGCCTGCGATTTGATTGTGGCCGCAGAGAACGCCAAGTTTGGTATCCCGGAGGTCAAGCGAGGCTTGGTTGCCGCCGCCGGTGGCTTGGTCAGGCTACCGTCTCAAATCCCTTACCGGGTCGCGATGGAGTTGGCTCTGACGGGTGAATTCATGGGCGCAGATCGCGCAATGGCGATGGGGCTCATCAACGAGTTGACCGAGCCGGGCTCTGCGCTGGATACGGCCAAGGCGCTGGCGCAACGGATCGCCGAGAACGGTCCGCTGGCCGTCAAGGTCAGCAAGGCCATTATTAAAGCTTCTCGCGACTGGAGCGACGATGAGGCGTGGTCGAACCAGAACGCGCTGACGCAGCCGGTGTTCACCAGTGAAGACGCGATTGAAGGTGCCACTGCGTTTGCAGAGAAGCGCAAGCCTGAGTGGAAAGGGCGCTAGTGGTTGCATTCATCCACTGATCTCTTCACGCTGGGTTAGACAAGGCGGCACTCTGAACGCCTAGGGGGCAGCGGTATGAGTAGCGAAGACTTCAATGTCATCCGCAAGATCCTGGCGCACGACCTCATGCAGGTTTATGTGCGCCTGTTTTTGTTGCTGATTGTCGTATGGTTCTCGGTGGAGGTCTTTGCCCCGTTTATGGCGGTGGCGTTGTGGTCGCTGATTCTCGCCGTGTCGCTTTATCCTTTGAACCACTGGCTGGCAGTGCGTTTGCATTTGAGCGAGGGCAAAGCGGCCGTTATCTTCATTTGCATCGCCTTTCTTATCATCGGCATCCCGGCGGGGCTCTTGGGCGCGTCCATGGCGCAGCACTTGGGTGAGTGGGTGATGGCGCTCACTGAGCAAGGTTTTACCATTCCCGAGGCTGACCCCGCGGTTGCCGAATGGCCTGTGATTGGCGCGCCGCTATTTGAGCTGTGGGAGCGTGCGCACGAAGATCTGGTCTCCGCCGCGCAGATGATACAACCGCAGTTGATCGCGGGTGGGCGCTTTTTGCTTGCTGCTGCCGGCAATACGTTGTTGGCGTTGGTGCTCTTTTTCATAGCGCTACTGATTGCCGGATTCATGATGGCCAATGCGACACCGGGTGGCCAGCAAATGCGTCGGTTGCTGATGACGTTCAGTGACCCCGCCCGAGGCGAAGAGATTCACGAACTCGTGGTCGCCACGATCCGGTCGGTATCCAATGGCGTCGTCGGCGTAGCCGTTCTGCAGGCGCTGTCTCTGGGAGTCGGTTTTCTGGTTCTGGATGTGCCGGCGGCGGGTGTACTGGCGCTGGTAGTGCTGTTTTTGGGCGTCGTTCAGTTGCCGTCGTCGCTGGTGGTTTTGCCTGTGCTGGCATGGCTTTGGCTGGCGGCCGACGGGTCCACGCTGAGTCATGTTCTGGGGACTATCTACCTAATTGCCGCGGGCCTAGCGGATGGTTTGCTCAAACCGATATTGCTCGGTCGTGGTGTGGAAACACCGATGCCTGTTGTCTTGGTTGGTGCGTTAGGTGGGATGGCGGCAGAAGGGTTGATCGGTTTGTTCGTCGGGGCCGTCATGCTCTCGGTGAGCTACAAGCTGCTGATGGTCTGGGTGGATTATAGTGTAGCTGACCTCGACGTGGACGAGAGGCCTACCGCGAGTCCGGATCCCTGAGTCAGCGCTGGTCACGGTGCCACTGTGGTCCGTGCCTTTTTGCAGATCGTATCTCAACACACATAATTGAGCTCACCGCCACGCCATGAGAAATGATGTTTTAAGCCGCATGTTGGCTCTGTTGGGAGTGCTGTGCTGCGCCGCGTGCACGATGCCTGACCCAGAACCCGAAAAGAGGATATCGCTTAGCACTTCGAGCGGTGTGGTATCCGCTGAGACAGGGCCGGAAGGATCTTTGATCTTCCGTGACATTCCCTTCGCCCAGCCGCCCGAGGGAGCGGGACGTTGGGCTGCGCCCGTCAGGCTTGACACGCCTGCGCAAGTGATCTCATCGAAGCCGGAGCCTGTGATGTGCCCGCAGCCACAGAGTATGGCGTCCGGTGGCTCCGAGGGCGAGTATCTAGGGTCGGAGGACTGTCTCTATCTAGATATTTACGCCCCCGAGCAGGCTACGGCTTCAGGCCTACCGGTCATGCTGTGGATTCATGGCGGGAGCAACGTCACGGGGCACAAGGGCACCTATGACTTCTCGCGATTTGCAACGCGGGAGCAAGTGGTCGTGGTGGTCATTAATTATCGCCTCGGTCCGTTTGGATGGTTTGTCCACCCCGCCCTGAATGGCCCCGACTTGAGGACCCCACCGCTGGCCAATTTCGGTACGCTGGATATGGTGGAGGCACTTCGCTGGACTCAGCGCAACATCATGCTGTTTGGCGGCGATCGCGAAAACGTCACGATTTTTGGTGAGAGCGCAGGGGGGCGAAATGTCTTCAGTCTGCTGGCCTCACCTGCCTCCGAGGGGCTGTTTCATCGCGCTATTGCGCAGTCTGGGCACGTGCGCAGTCTGACGGCCAGTGAGGCCCATAACGCCGAGCGCGAGTATCCCATGGTCGACCGGGGGAGCTGGGAAGTGGTTCGGGAGTTGGGCCTGAGTAACGCGTCGGTCGATGCCGAAGCGCTGCGTGCTGTCTCAATGGTCGATTTATTGGCTGCGTACTTCGAGCTGGAGGAAGATCACATTCAGCCCGCTGTCATTCGCGACAGTGTGGTGATCCCGGAAGAAGGAGTACTGACCGCATTGGCCGACCCTCGTTACGCCAAAAACGTTCCGGTGATGGCGGGCACAACGCGGGATGAAGTGACCTTGTGGCTGGGGTTGAGCCGCTACTTTGTGGATGTTAGCTATCCGCTTTCCAAAGCCATGCCTGCGAAGCTGCGGATCAAGGACCCGGCGCTGTACGCATTCTGGGTAGACATGCGTTCACGCGGATGGAAGTTAGGTGCTGTGGATGATCCCCTGTCGGGTATGCGCGAGGCGGGTTACATCGACTTGTATGCCTATCGCTATGACTGGGATGAGCAGCCCGACAACTACTTCGTACCGTTCTCCGAGATCCTAGGTGCCGCACACGCCAGTGAGATTGCTTTCATCATGGGTGCGCCCATGTACGGCGCCATTGGCGATTACATGTACCCCAATACCGACTCGGCTGCGGAGATGACCCAGATCATGATGACGGCATGGGGCGCGTTCGCGCGAGACGGGGCTCCGCGTCTCCCAGATGGCAGGGAGTGGCCTCGTTATGATCCGGCGGCGCCCTCCTTTATGCGACTGGATGTGGGCGGGCAGTTGGGGCTCAGCGACGATGTCCCCGGTCGCGATGAATTACTCAATCGGGTGGCTGGTAGCGACGCGGTCTCTGAGCTAGAGCGATGCCTGTTGGTCTGGGAGTTACTGACCGCGGTGGGTGTGCCGAGCTACGAAGCCTATGGCGCCTGGGAGGACGGGCGTTGTGCCACCGTTGACGCGCCGGGAGAAAAACGCCGTATTCGTGAGGCGCTAGAGGCCGAATATGGCAGAGTTTATTTCTCAGGCTAGACAAGCGCGACTTTCGCTGCCGGTGAACTAATGCGTCGTGTTATTGCGATTGCCGGTGGCTCGGGGAGCGGGAAGTCCACGCTAGCAGCTGCCCTGCTGGAATCCATCGGTAGTGATAGTGCTGCGCTGTTGCCGATCGACGCCTTCTACCACGACTTGTCTCATTTGGCGCCTGAAGAGCGGGAGGCGGTCAATTTTGATCATCCTGACGCGCTAGATCTCGATCTTTTTGCTGCTCACATTGAAGCGCTTCGCTCAGGGCGGGTGGTTGAGTGTCCGACCTACGATTTCACCACGCACTGCCGACGATCTGAGACCGTCAATATCGCGCCTAAAGAAACCATTCTGCTAGAGGGCATATTGGTTGTATGCCGAGCTGACTTGCGGGCGCTGGCCGATGGCTTGATTTTTGTAGCAACCGATGTGGCGTTGCGGCACAGCCGCAGGGTGTACCGTGATCAACATGAGCGCGGTCGGGATTTGGCATCGATTGAGCGCTTCTGGGCCCGCGCGGAGGACACGTTTACAGAGTGGGGCGCCTTAGCCGAGGAGACCGCAGATCTTTTGGTGGACGGTGGCGAGGACGTCGAGGCGATGACTTGCTTAGTCCTTGACTATTTGAACCAACAGTCCGATCGCTGAGTCGCTTCGAGACTGAGGCGCCCGACTATTCAAAAGGTGGCTTAAGCAGTTTCACTGCTCCCGCTGCTTGGCCACCCACTCGAAATGTCGCGCGAGAGTTTCGTCCCCCGTCAGTGCCTCGAGTGTATTCAGTTGCCGAGCGAGAGTCATTTCGTCGTATTCCTGATGAATGCCTCGATGGCATAACCGGCAGACGAGCACGCCATGCTGCAGGTCGGCCTTCTTATAATGCCGTCTGAAATGCGCCCGACGGTGCACTTTTTTGGGGATGAGGTGGTGGAAGGTGAGCGGCACCCTGCGATGACAGCAAGCGCAAGGCTCCAACATGACTAAGGGTTAGCTTCGTGCGGCGGGAAGTGCTGCCTCGATGGCTGCACGCATCTTTTCGCTGTCGGGCTTTACGCCGCTGGAAAAGTGTTCTACGACCTCACCGGCAGGGGAGACCAGATACTTGTTGAAGTTCCAGCGCGGATAGCCCGCGGCTTCTCCCAGACCGCGGAAGACCGGGTTGGCATCCGAACCGCGAACTGCTGATGTGGCGATCACCGGGAAGGTCACGTCGTACTTCTCAAAGCAGACCTCGGCGGCGTCTCCTTCATCGTTGTCTTCCTGAAAGAAATCATCGCTGGAGAATCCCAGCACGACCAAGCCGTTGTCTGCGTAGGTTCGGTGGACCTTCTCCAGACTCTCAAACTGCGAGGTATAGCCGCAGTAGCTCGCGGTGTTTACGATCAATAACGCTTTGCCCTCGTAGGCCTCGCAAAACTGAACAGTCTCCGTGGATGCCAGCTTGCGCATAGAGTGGTTCAGAAAATCCGGACAAGAGGCGAACACAGTGGTGCTGGAAAGGGCTGACAGTGCGGCCAGATTCAGTAAAAGGTGCTTCATAAGGCTGTATTCCTGCAAATGTGGGCTATGTACGCGAGGCCGCGATTGCCAGATGCCTGCAGTTAGGAATTGGGAGCCTTAGTCACAACAGACCGAACGAAGGCGGCCATGGTTTGCCGGGTCCAGTCAGGCCGGCAGGGGTGCGCGGCAACATGAGTGCCCCATTCCTCCTTGCCATCGAGGCAGGCCTCTTCAAGCGAAATGGCGGGTACTCGGGCCAGTGTGACGCGGGGGTTGGTGCCCGCAAGCTCGGCGGCAAAGGGTGAGCGGGTGACCGGATCTTCCCAGTCCTGCATCAGGAGAATGGGTAAGTCCAAGGTCTTGGCCATTGCCAGTGGACTAGTTTTACCGTGAGGCAGACCGTACCGGTGAATCGCCGCTCTCGCGGCGATGGAAAATAGTAGCGGAGGAAACCCAGTTTCAACCTCGCCGACTTCCATCATGCTGTCCAATACATCGAGTAACGGGTCGAGCAAAATCATGGCGTCGGCCTCGAGCCCGTTCTTCATGGCGTGAATGACCGTACTGCCCCCCATCGAGGCGCCGAGGAGAATTCTCGGCCGATCACTGGGTTGTTGTTGATCCAGCCATTGTGCAGTGGCGACCACGTCTGGCCACTCCGCGAGTCCCATGCGCAATGTGCCGTCGGTTACCGGTGAATTGCCGTGATTGCGAATGTCCATCGTGACCACTGAGACATTCAGGTCGTGCAATGTGCGATAGAAATCCAGTGAGCCGATGTACTGCGAGATGCGATTGGAGCCCGCCCCGTGGACAAAGATGAGATCAGCGACGGGCTGGGAGGCCGGTATCCACCAGCCCTCTAGCTGAAGGTCGCCGCTCGGTATCGTGATGTCCTGATAATCGAGATTGCGGGTGGCGGGTGTTTGGTCGACCGGGTAGGGCGTGGTTGCAATCAGGTGCGGAGGCGCCCAAAAAATCGACAGTAGTACCCAGGCGAGGGTGAGGCCCAGAAGGGTCCACAGTGTGGTACGCATCATTCGTGTCAATGCCATGTGAGATCAGGCCGACAGCAGGCGCCTCAGCCAGCTGTCCTGATGCCGCTCCTGTTCTCTCAGGAGCAACAAGCTTTGAACCTCTTTTTCGATGGCTGTAGCGAACTGACGCCGCAGTGCGGTCAGTTTTTGTGTTGACAGGGCCTGACCCTCGTACTCTGACAAGTCAATTGGTGTCCCGATCGCAAAATATGTGGTCTTTGGTTTCGGTAAAGGCCCGCCCAGCATGCCGGAGGGGATGGGCGGTACCAGATCAGAGCGAAGATCCTTCGGCAGCACTCCGGACTTCATGAGCATTTTTACAGGTGCCGAGTTTAACAGGGCCTGAGAGGACATGGCGTGATCATAGTATTCATCAGGCCCAACTGAGGCGACGGGCACCACGGTGTAGCCCGCCTTGGCAGCCAGCTTGACGAAGCCATATCGTTGCTTCCACTGCAGCTGATAGCGGGCCTCAAGGGGCTTTACGGATTCATAGGCCCCTCCAGGGTAGAGCAATAGGTCATCGCCGCGTGCCATCAGTCGCTCAACAATGGGTGCTTGCCCTGATACACCCCCCATTGCATGGGCGATGGCCGCGTAGTGGGCGTTGGCAAAAAGCGATTTATCTCCCAAACCCTTCACATAGCGGCCGTGGTCGTAATACAGATATAGATGAAACAGTGCGGCATCAACGGCCATAAAGGCGTGATTGCTAATAAACAATGCGGACTTGTCAGGCAGGTTTTCGAGGCCAACAAACTTCGGCTTGAACCAGGCGCGCGCTAACCCCGCAGCAAGGGCTACCTGAGGCGCGGTGGGCATGCCGTAGCGAGAAATATACTCGACGTAGGCGTCCGGATCGGATTCTGGGGAGGGGGCTCGCTGAACCATCTTCTACACTCGTTGCGTACATCGAGCTTAGCAAAAGTTCTTCACTATTTTAGCGGCACTATTGCGACGTGGCGCGTCGGCCTACAGCCTTGGGTGATATGGCACAAAGCACTTTCAAACATTGGGCGCTACTCGCATACCTTGTGTTGGTATGGGGGTTTGCTTTCGCATTGATTGCGTTAGCACTGGAGTCTTTTCATCCACTTTTCATTGTGTGGTGTCGTCTTTGGATGGGTGCGCTGGTCGTCTGGTGTGTATGGCGGTGGCGCCAGCAACGATGGTGTCTCGGCCGGGAGTGGTGGCCAAGACTCACATTGTTGAGTCTGACAGGCAATATCATTCCGTTCTCGCTAATCGCCTGGGCAGAGCAGTCAGTGCCCTCGGCTGAGGTGGGCATACTCATGGCCCTGATGCCCATTGCAACGTTACTCCTAGCTCACTGGTTACTGGATCATGAGCCGCTCACCTGGCGACGTTTCGCCGGCGTCGTGTTGGGGTTTGCCGGCGTTGTGCTCTTGGTGGGTGACGACCTGCTTTCGGCAGGTGCCAGCGGCCAGTGGCCGGGTCAACTTGCAGCATTGTTGGCGACGGTAAGTTACGCGTTTAATGGTGTCTATGCGAAGCGTCTTCCTGCTCAAGAGCCTGTGGCGCTATCCGTGGGCACACTCGGCATTGGCAGTATTTTGCTGGCGGTGCCGGCGCTGTGGACGCAGCTCGCTGGGCCCGGTCTTAATATTACGCCGGGCACCACGAGTGTGCTCGTGGTGCTCGGCGTGATGGCAACGGGCGTCGCCACCTGGTGCTATTTTGTGGTGGTGACGGAGAGGGGCCCCGGGTTTCTCTCGACCATCAACTATCTGATTCCCGCAGTGGCCTTTGCAGCGGGCACGCTTTTCCTCGCCGAGCCCTGGGGCTGGGAGCATCTCATTGCTTTGGCCATGATTCTGGCTGGTGTGGGCCTGATTCAGGTCAGGCAAGCGCGTTAGGAGTTACAGCTTGAACCGCTTGCGAAGGAAGCGCGCGACGCCGTCTTCGTCGTGGTGCCCAATAATCTCGTCCGCAGCGTTGAGAATGTCCGGTTGGGCATTGGCCGGGGCGTAGCACTCGCTGGCGCACTCAAACATGCTCAGGTCATTATCGCCGTCGCCGAAGGCAATCACGTGATCAATCTCCAGTTCTTTTCGCAGATGGTTGATCCCGTTGCCCTTACTGCCGAGGCTGTGGTGAATATCGATCCAGTGCAGAGCAGGTTCCTTCGTCGCGTGCTCGCCCATTTCCCGCTCGTGAATCGCAATACCTGAGTAGGCGACAAGGTGAGGCTCATCAGCGATGCTCGCTCTGACGCGTTCGACGGCCTCAGCGCTACCTAGAGAGAACACGTTAATGACGCTGATTTCGTCGGGCATCGCTGTCAGTGGTGCCAGCGGAAGCTGTCTCTCTGCTTCAAACAGGTCGGCCAGTTTATGTTCGCTCTGGCTTTTCAGGGGCCCGTGATACAGCGCATGGCGCTGCCCGGGCTGTAGCGAGAAGACAAAGGGTGTGAGCTCATTGAGCGTGAAGGCTGCCAGCACATGCCATACCTCCTCGCGGCTCAAAAGATGATGATGGCTGTAACGCGCCTCCTCCGGTGACCAGATGATCGCGCCATTTTTGAGAATCAGCGGCAGCGTGAAGTGATGGTCCTTGAGTGGCGCAGTGGCGGCCTGCAGTGTCCGGCCTGTTGCGACTGTGTAGGGGATATTGCGAGCCCGCATTTTGGTGAGGGTCTCGGCGGTATAGGTCGATATCTTGGAGCCCTTGTCCAGCAAGGTGCCATCGAGATCAAAGACCACTAGTGTCATGCGTCAGACACCTGTCCGCGAGGATGACGTGTTAACCACTGACCTGCCCTCAATGCTCGGTCAATACCAGATCGTCGGTGAGTGACTGGCGGATGGCGCCAGGGACCTCGTAGCGATCGATCGGATAGCTTGGGTGGTCAACGCCCGCGTACAAGATAGCGCCATCCTTCAGCGCATTGATCTGTTCTGGCGTCACCTCAAAGCGAAGGAAATGCACCGACGCGGTTTTGTCCGCAGTGGTGCGATCGAGATCCTCGTCGGCGATCGGCACGATGCGATCGAGGTCGCCGACCTGCAGCCAGACCTGATCTTCAATCCCAATCATTTCCCCAAGCCGAACGGCGCGCTGCGCTGGGTCCGGGATTTCAATCATGAACGTCGCCTTCCAGTTGTGGCCGTCCGGAATGAGTGGGTTGTAGGCGCTGAGCTCCTCTTCGATACCTTCTGCCTCAAAGACTCGCTCAATGCGCAGCATCTCCTGAATCTGGTAGCGAATGGTGGTGGCGTCTTCGAAGTAGAGCCGGGCGTGTTCGCCCAGCGCCAACTGCCGGTTTTTCTTGTGAGCCATGACCTCGGCCCTAAAGTCTGAGCGCTTGGCGGCGTATTCCTCAAGGCTCCAAAGGTCTTCACGCGTTAACTGTGTCATGTTCGATCCCTCGAATGTGTGGTCAGTCAATGTCTGTCAGTTTAGAGGATTACAGGCCATAGGCCTCGCGCAATAGCGTCATGGGGTGTTCCGCCTTGTCCACCTTGGCTGAAAGATGCGCGATGTGCTCACCCGCCATGGGACAGTCGCTGATGAACCGATCCGGCGCCTGCTCGTCTACCTTGCGGACGGTGGGTCGCGCAATTTTTACCGATTTGTCGCGGGTTTCTTTCTTGACCGCGTAGGTGCCGTCATGACCCGAACACCTTTCGTAGGCGGTGACGTCACTTTCGTTGACCAGGTTCAACACGTCCCGGGTCTTCAATCCAATATTCTGCACTCGCTGGTGACAGGCGACCTGATACGCCACGCTGCCCAGCGCTTTTGTGAACTCCGTTTTCAGGGCGTCGCCTTTATGTCGCGCCCAGAGGTACTCAAACGGGTCGTAGAACGCCTGCTGCACCTTAAGGACGTCCGGATCATCCGGATACATTAACGGCAGTTCCTGTTTGTACATGAGCACGCAGGAGGGAATCGGCGCCGTAAGGTCGTAGCCCGCATCCACCAGTTTGGCCAGCACCGGTATATTGGCCCGCTTGAGTTCATCCACGCTATCCAGATCCCCGAGCTCCAACTTTGGCATGCCGCAGCACTGCTCCTTGGGCACGATATCGATGTGAATGCCGTTGTGCTGAAACACCTTGACAAAATCTTCACCCACCTCGGGGCTGTTGTAGTTGCCATAACAGGTCGCATAGAGCGCCACCTTGCCGGTGGTTTCGCCTACGGATGTCGGGTCCTGAGGCTGCAGCAGCGGTTTGACGCGCTTTCGCAGAGTCTTGCTATGCAGCTTGGGCAGCGGCGCCTCATGGTGAATATCTAGGCTGGCGGACAGCGCCTTTCTAAAGACGCCCGTATTGTTGAGCGCGTTCACGGTCACATCAATGAGCGGGATAGAGGTCGTCGACAGCAGCTTGTCCGTGCTCGTTAACGTCCGATCCCTGAGTGATGCCCCCTGATTTTTGAACTTCTGTGCCTTGGCGCGAAGCATCAGGTGGGGAAAGTCGACGTTAAATTCGTGTGGGGGCACATAGGGGCACTTGGTGAGGTAGCACAGATCGCAGAGGTAGCATTGCTCGGCGACCTTGCCGTAGTCGGCTTTGTCGACCCCGTCGACCTCCATCGTGTCTGACTCGTCGATCAAATCAAACAGGGTGGGGAAGGCGTCGCACAGGCTGAC
>CESZ01206234.1_pt1 | contig 11258 bp, 11 predicted proteins | sample 531081 | NCBI WGS metagenome assembly CESZ01 (sample SAMEA2621260, study PRJEB7988) | marine metagenome | biome: marine biome (ENVO:00000447); feature: surface water layer (ENVO:00002042); material: "saline water (ENVO:00002010), including plankton (ENVO:xxxxxxxx)" | depth 5 m | reverse complement strand
TCCTTTTTGTACAGCTTCAATTTTATCAGCTTTATAAGATATTTTTTGATTTGTTTTGCTTCTAAGTTCTTCGGTAGATTTTGGTAATATTCTATAAACAGAATTTCTACCATCTTGTGCTTCTCCATTAATACCAGGAGCAACTTTAAGATTAGCTGCAAAAGGTAAATCACCATTATTATTTTTTTCAGATGGAACATATCTGGTTTCTAAAATATCAGTCATAACTGGAGCTCCATTAACATATGTCAAATCTTTCATAGGTTCAAATAAAGGAACTGGATCAAAATTATCTTTACTCATGTAGAATTGATCAGTACCTGTGTATAATCCTAAAAGATGACCATGATCTTGATTATAGTTAGTTAAATCTCTTTTACTAGAGTGTGGAGTCATATTATTTGTCATCATTTCAATTTGAGGAACTACATCATAATGCATTTGTGTTTTACCAAATTCGGAGTATCCATTTTGAAAGTCAATATCTCTTTGAAGTGAAGTGTCAAATCCATTAAAATTACTACCTTTAACATTATTAGATTGATTAACACTAACTGGACCACCAACATTATCAAACATAATAGTATCAAATTGTTTAGCAAATCCAGATTCTTTTAATCTTTTAGCTTGTTTTTTGGTAGCATTATCAACTTTATCACATAATGTAGTATTATAAACTTTTTTGATTTGTTTTTTATTTTTTTTAGTTTTTTTAGGAGTTTTATTTTTTATTTCTTCTTGGTTATTCATTTGATTTCCCAAATATCCTAAACTTCCTAATAATAAAGTTTCCATATTATTATAAAGTATATATTAAATTTTTGGTTAAATATATAATTTATTTAAATTAGTTTATAAATTGATAAAACACTGATTATTATATAATTTTATTATATATTTTTTAAATAAACAAGTTTATAATTTATTCACAGCACACTTTGCAACCTTTTTTAGTTACTTCTTGAGGTTTTGGTGGAAGTCCTTTTCCTTTATCCCAGAAGTCTTGATCTGGTAATTTATAGCAATCTTTAACCATTTGTCTGGTGCAATTTCCTTCTCTATGTCTATTAGTTTGAAATTGGCATTGAGGATTTACATGTAAATATGGTGTAAAGTAAAAACCAGTTAAACTCATGCCACGATAGTTATCTATAGGATTAGTAAATCTAGTGTCTTCACATTCTAATGTTTTATCACATAATGGTTTGTGATAAACAGTTGCTTTTTTGTAACCATCATTTTTACCTTCTTTATTACATTTTTCTAAGTAATTTCTTCTATTAGTAATTTGAGATTCTACATCAGCTAATTCGCCAAATCCGGTATCACAGTTACTTCTAGCCATTGATGGATGTTCTGTAGAATTAGAAGGTTGATTATAAGGGTAGCATTTATTACAATTATCTACTTGACCAGGAAATAATCTGTAGTTACCAGGTGCAGTTGATCTATCTAATTGTAAATCATAAGCACATTGATCATAGTTTATTCTGCTGAATGACATATATAAATAATTAGAAATTTTATTTTTTATTTCGAAAAAATTATAATTCATTACAAAAAAAATTTTAAATATATATATTTTAAATTTTTTTTATACTATTTTAAAAACTATTTAATTTTTATGTTGAGCTTCTTCTGATGGTTCAGTTTTTTCAACAGGGCAGCAATTTCTTCCTAATTTTGAGTCATCAAACCCTGGTCCAGTTGGTTTTTTTAATCCTGAATCTCTTGCCCAATCACAAATATGTGGGTTAGTAGTTTTAGCACCAACAAATGGCTTTGTTGGATCATACTTTTTAGTTGGGCATTTAGAACTAAATCTAGTTTGATTTCTTAATTCACTTTCAATATCAACCTTAGTGCAAAAATCAAGATAATTAGTATTATCTGGGCAGTTTTTGCAATTTTCATATTTTCCTTTATACAATAAGTATTCTAAAGGAGTAGTGCTTTCTTGTAAATCCTTAGCATATGCACAGCAATCGTAATCAAGTCTAGTAAAACTCATTTATATATATTTATTTTAGAAAATAAAAAATTAGAATGAATAAAAATTTTTATACTTTATTTTTAAACAATTTTATTTATATTTTAAATATTATTTTTTCTTTATTTTACTAAAAATATGACTTATAATTATTCCTATAAAATCATATGGTAAAATATCTTTATAATCTATCCATATTTTATTAATTAATAACCTATGAAAATCATCATCCAATATATAGTTATTTTCTTTACATTTTTTTTTTATTGTGTATAATAATTCATTTGTTACTAGGTTTCTGTTTGATAAATTATATTCATAATCTATAAAAGGTACTAAATTTATTAATATTAACTCTAAATTATTATTTGGACATCCAAGTTTATTTGTTAAAGTAAAAGATAACTCTTCTTTCCATATTGATATTAATGATTTTTGAGAATTTTCATCTAAACTTGAAACTAAACGAGATAATGGAATCAAAAATTTTCCAAAGGTAATATTATTTATTCCTATTTCAGAATTAGCATCAATGTATTTTAACAAAAATCTTAAATCACAAGTTATTTCTTGATTTTTTTCTGTTTCTATGCACAACTTTAATAACAAGGCAGTATCAATGTCATTTACTTTTAGTAATACTTTGTAATTTTTTCTAAAATCCAAGTGTTTTTTCATATTTGATCCATGATTAATTAAAAATTGTATTAAATTAGGATCCTTTTGTAAACATGCAAATTCTAATAGTGTATGACCATCTTTATTAACAATATCTATTTTTTCACCTTTTTTTAATAATTCTTTTAATATTGATGTATCACCTAGATTTATACATTTATGTAATGGTGTTAAACCTTCATCATTAAATATTTCATAACTATAAATATTATCAGTTTCAGTTATACAACTGATATTTCCTTCATTTACAATATTAAAAATTTCAGTACTTATTTTTTTATTATTTTTTATCAACATATTATTAATTATCTTAATTATACTCGAATAAACATAATTTTTGATATTTTCTAAATAACTTTGTTCAATCTGTCCTGAAAAATTATCCAAATTTTTATTATCTATTTTCTTAAATAAATAAATAACACGCTCTAAATTTTTTACATATTTTAATGTATCATTTTCGTTACTTTTTGCTTTCAAGTAATATCTTATAATTTTTTTTAAATTATTATCTAAATCCATTAAAATATATTGTAAATTAATATTTAAAATTAAACTCAGTTGATAAATTTTTATTGTTTGATTGAACGCTTTTTCTAGTATTTTCTCCACCCCTTGGAAATGGTAAAATTAAATTACTTGGATTTTGATAATCTTTAAATAATATATCTCTAGGACCATCTATCTTTGATTCTATAGTTTGATTAAATTTTTCAATATCATCTCTTGATGAGAAACCTGACCTTATTTCATTACTAACTATTGAATTACCAAATCCTTTTCCTGGTCCATAATGATCTCCATAATATGAAGTATAAGTTTTAGTTTTGTTTATTGTATCGTATTTTAAATCTATACTATAATCATTCGGATGCATTGTATCTTTTAATTCTACCTTTGCTTTTTGTTTTGAATTCATCCTTGGTAAAAGTAAAAAAGACTCATCGTCAATTCTATGAGGTCCATTGATATTACTTTTATCTGGACATAAATCAATATTTCTATTTATAGAATCAAAATATTTTACTTTCTTTTTTTCATCACAAACATCAATTTTTTCTAAACTAGTATTATTATCTTTATCATTTATAAAACAATTATTTTTTGATGTATTATTAAATTTAGTTAATCCATAATCAAAACAATTTTTGTCATGATGTTGTATTGTTTTTTTACTTGTTTTATTCTTTAATTTGTTATTTACATTTGAAATTTTATTATTATTGACAACAAAACAAGTATTTTTTGATGTATTTTTATCAAAATCTTCTTCATAATTTCTATCAACACAATTATTATTATTACTGAATCTTACTTTCTTCTTTTCTTTTTTATCTTTTAAAACTTTATCTTTTTTTATATTAGCATTTTCTTCAATAAAACAGGTATTTTTTGATGTATTTTTATCAAAATCTCTTCTATAATTTTTATCAATGCATCTATTATTTTTTGGTTTATAGTCAAAATTATAATCTGTTTTTATTTCTAAATTTTCTAAATCATAATTAAATTCATCGTCTGCATTATCTAAATAACAAAAGTTTGACATATAATATTACTTATATAAAATTTTATTTTAAAAACTATACTTAATCTTTTTGTTGTTATTTTTAAATAACAATAAATTAATTATCTATAAAATAAAAATTGATTATCTAAATACTTTCTAATATTATTAAATAATTATATTATAACTTAAGTTAAAATATGATTTTTTTAATTTATATTGGAATTACTTCATTTAGCTTGTCTTTTACAATCTCAAATTTTATAACCAGAGAAATTTTAAGAAATAGATATGAGGTTGAAATCTATGAGAAAAAAGATAGAAAACTAGATATAAAAAATTTATCAAAAGTTAAATTTAATAAAGAAATCAAAGTAAGATATATTCCTTCCAGACAAATTTTATCTCCTAAAACATTATCTGAACTTTGGTATAATCAAAATGATTTTAATACTTTTAAAAATAATTACAAGTTTGAAACTAAATATAACTCTATTTAATTTTTATTATAAAGGAGAACCAAACATACCAGTTCCAGTTCTTGTTAAAGCATTTTTTAAACATCCTTTACCATAAGATTTACATTCTCCCATTGTTCCATAACACCATTTAGCAAATTTAGTCTGATCATTAACTATTCTTGTTGATGGAGTAGTATAAAAATTTCTATCACTTATGTTTTGACCCCATATATCGGCCGGGTCTGGTACAATTCTTTTTAAAAATTTTTCTCTCATTACATCTCTAACTTCAGTTATGTCACAATTTTTTGGTCTATTTGGATCTTTGTAATAATCATCTAATGTAAAATTCATAAATGGATTACTTTCAGTTGGTTTATAACATTTTGCTTTATTCCTTTCATTACTAAAATTTTCAGTTCTTCCTAATAAAAAAGAAGTTATTATTAAAACTACTGAAAATGTTAAATAATTAGTATTTCTTCTGGTAACAATTATTATAATGGTGTAATAAATTGCTAATCTGGCTATAGAATTTATTTTTTCTATATCAGTTAAATTATTACTAGGGAAGAATTGATGAGGTTTTTCTAAAAGAACATTGATATTATTATACCATAATTTAGTCATATTAATAATAATTAGATATTTTTGTTTCTAATTTAATTATTATTTAATTATTTCTTTTGCATATGCATATTCTAACTTAATATAATTATTTGGTGAGCAACAAAATTTATTATCTCCTATTTGACAACATCTCATAATATAAGGACAATCATCATCATTCTGACAAGGCTCATTATTTCTAAAGATAATTGGTAACATTGAAAATATAGTTGCAGTTGTTGTAACAATATTATTATAATTATGATTTTGTATTGGTAATGTTACAAATGATAATAATAGCAATTTAATCATATATATTAAGCTATAATATATAAAAAAAAATATTAATATTTATATATGTATCCTGTACAATATGGTGGAACAAAACCTTTAAAAAATTACCTTCTGGTTATTTATTAATGGGGACAAAAGATGGGAAAAAATTTTTTGGTAATGAAACTGATTATACTACAGATGTTATTGATTCTAAAACGATATTTGGTTATACATTTTATGAAACAAAAAATACTATTTATTATCACGAAGGAGTAGCTATTCCATCAATAAAAAGTACTAATCCAAAAAGATTATAAGTGGGGATTTGATTTATCTAAACTTTCCACAATTAATCCGTTTGCTATAAAATATGAATTATCATCTAATATGAAATTGTAATAAACAATTTTTTCTATTATTTTATTATTAGATCTTAAATTTCCATTAGCTGTTCGATATTGTTTTATAAATGGTAAATTAATTTCTTCTACTCTTTTAAAATCTCCATTTGGTAATTTAATTTTATGAAATGGTGATATACTAGTATCATATTTAGGATATTCATTTTTAAGTGAATCAGCTGGTATTATATATGGTATGTTATTTTTAGTATATTCTGAAGTTTCCCATTTATGAACACTTAATATATTTATTTCTTCCATTTTATCATTAAAAATAATATCATTTTCTTTTAAATTTTCAATAGGTATTTCACCTTTAGGAGTTAAAATTAATGTTCCAGGTAAAAAACAAGGTAATTTATCCTTCATAACACCTTCTATTATTGCACATAGTTTAGAATTTTTTTCTATTGATTGAATAGTTAATTCTTTGTTATCTAATAATTCAATAATTATTTTGACAATACATTTATAATTACAAAAATTTTTAAAGTTAATGATTTTATTTTCTATTTTTAATAGTGATTTATTTGTAACTTCTAAAAATAAGTTAATTACGGATTTATCTATATCTTCTTTGTTTTTAAGTTTAATGTAATCAATGTTAGTAGAACAATAAACTAAACTATCTAAGTATATTGTTTTTGGTGAAAATTTATAAAGATTAAATATGTTGTCTCCTTGTGTAATCAATATATTTTTGTAAAAGTGAACTAATTTTTCATTAATTTTTTCTATTTTTTTCATTCCATTTACCTCATCGTAATTATATATTACTATTTTATCATTATCATTTATTAATAATCTATTTGAACCAAAATTTAATTTAGTATTTTCATTAAAATCTTCTATTTCTGTTTCTAGTAATAATTCAAAATCAGGTTTAATTTTATAAATAAATAATTTTAATTGTTCTTCTTTAATTAATAAAAATAAGTAATTATAAAAAATATCAAAATCTAATATATTATTATCTCTTATTGATATTAATGTTGTCATATTTTCCAAATCATAAATAATAATTTCTTTGTCTTCTAATTCAACAACTAATAAATTTTCGTAAATCTTCATCTTAGAAACCTTTTCATTATGATTTATTTTTTTCATATCAATTACTTCATCAGAATCATCTAAATTAATAATATAAATAATATATTTATAATCTATTATTGATACAAATACTAACCTATAATTACTATAAGCAAATAATTCAGTTAAATTTTCAGATGATGTATTATTTATCATATAAGGACTTATGTTACTATTATTTAAATTAACTAAATATAATGATGTATCTGATTGTGTTTTTGATAATATAATCATTAAAGGATTTGTATATATAATCTTTTTAATATTACCTATGTCTTTTGTATTAAATTCATTAATTTTTTTATTAATTAGTATATCTGTTACAATAATTAAATTATCATTATTTTCAATAAGATATCTTTTATAAAATTGTTGATTAAAATCATTAATTGATATATTAGATTTACTACTAAAATCAATTAAATTAGAATTAATAGGAATTAATTTAAATTCAGTTTCTAAATTTGATATTGGGTTAGATACAATTCCAGATATTTTATCATTATCATAATAAGGTAAAAATGAATTGTAGTTACTTAATAATCTATCATTAATTAATAGGTCATTTGAGTTAGATATAAGTTTAATATCTATATTAAATTTTGATTCTTTATTTTCTATATAACCTAATATTTCTACATTAGATTCAGTATGTATTTCTATAATTGAATCATTATTGCAAATTTCTAATTTCAAAATTGAATCTTTTGACCAAGTTATAATTTTTTTAAGTTTGTTTATAATTAAAGTAATAGAACTTCCTTGAGTTGATTTTATAAATAAGTCATAATTAAAACTTTCAATAAAAATATAATTTGACATTTCTTTATTTAATAATAAATCATTAATTTTAAAATCATCTGATATTACTACATAATCTTTTTTCAAGTCCACATTTATATTATTAAGAAATTCATATTGAATAGAAACTTTATTATTAGGTTTTTCATCTTGAATAAATATATCAGATACTTTATTAGTATAACCAACTAATAATGAATAATTACAATTTGAATCACAATGAGATGATAACTTTCCATTATTAATTAATATTGATTTATTATTATTTTGTTCAATTAAATCATTTGAGACATAATATCCAAAACCAATAAATTTTTCTAAATTGTAAATTCTTTTTGGTAGATAATAACATTCGGTAATTATTCTAGATTCATTTAATTTACTAATAAATAATTTATTGTAACAACAATCAATACTTGTAAAATTACCCAAATCATTTATTAAACCAAATTCAGTAAAAAGTCCATTTTGATTTAATGCATAAATATAAACTATTTTCAATTCTTCATTTATTAATATCAAATATGAATCTGTAAATTTAACTTGTGAGATATTGGGTAATTCTATTTTTTGTCTCAAGCTTAGATTTGAATCTAAAATTTCTACATTGTCGTCTACTACAAAAGTTAAGCATAAATTTTTAAAATAAAAAGTTTCAATTGTATTTATTTGTTTATTAACTTTACTTATAATTTTATAGTTTATAGTATCTATTGTGTAAAAATTATTATTATTTGCTAAAAATAAATAATTAGGTGACATACTAAAAATAATATCATCACTTTCTAAATCTAATCTAATAACATCATCTTTTATTATATTAATGTTTTCAATTTTAAAAATATAAACTGATATTTGTTTATCTTTTGTTTGAATAAAATACATTTTATTTTTGATTATAATAATGTTAAAAGCTCCAGTAAAATTTTCTATTTGAATTTTTGAAATTAATTCATAATTTTCAGTATTAAAAAGATAAATAATTGGATAACCAACATTATTAAATCCTGAAATATATAATACTTTATTATAATATGAACTTGTATATCCAAAATATGATATATTATCTTCTTCAGATGTTTTTAATTCATTAGTTATCTCTATTTTATTATTTATAACGTAAATTTTATTATCTTTTATACCAAATAATTGTTTATTAGTTTTATTTTCATTTTCCAAATTAATTGAAAATAATTTATATCCATCAAGAACTTCTAAAATATTTTTTTCATTCTTTAAATTTACTTTCTTAATTTTACTCGGAAATTGTTTAATCATGTTAAGGTTATTTTCCATATATTTTAATTTAGATAATTTTAAATAATTAAATAAAATATTTTTATTCTACTTATTGATTTTGATCGAAAATAATTTAAAAAAATTTAAATAATGTAAAGAGTAATTTATTTGTATTATTAGTTGAATAATGATAAATATTACATACAAAAATAATATCTGTTTTTTATCAGAAAAGGAATGGAAACATAATATAAAATGCTATTTAAATAAAATAAAATCTACAAAAGTTGGTAATTTACTAATAGAAAAATTAAATTATTTCATTAAAGAAAAAGGACAAACAATTGAAATAATAAATTATTCACAAACTAAATCTTTTCAATACCCACATTACTATTCAAATAAAAATTATCATATGATTGTTATACCTGATACACCTTATTTTATTGAAGTTGAAGTATTAAATAAAGAATTAGTAGAGAATATTGATTTTATAATTTTTAAAAAATTAATTGATTGTAAAGAAATTGATGAAAAAATAAACTCTGATTTAATAAAATCATTTTCTAAATTTAAATTTCAACCTATATGTGTTATTTTATTTCATGAACTTGTACATTGTTTACGATATTTGTATGGGTGTAATTCAAATTTAGAAGAAGAATCGACTATATATGGTATAACAAATAATATTCTGAAAATTAAACAAGTAGAAATAACCGAAAATAAATTTAGACAGGAACTAAATTTAGAGCCAAGATTATCACATGATTCAAGAGATATATGTATTTATCATAATGGTTTAACAACCTCAAAATATTGTAAAGAAGAAATAAAGAAAATGTTTTTAAGTTATAAAATATAATTATTTAAAAGTTGTTTACATAATTTAAATAATGAAATATGTATCTTGGGTAGAGAAAAATAGACCAAATAAAATTGGCGATGTATGTTACCAAGAAGATGTAAAAGAAGGATTAAAAAATTTTGTAAAAAATAAAAATATTCCACATCTTTTATTTTTCGGTCCATCGGGTTCAGGTAAAACATCAACAATTATTGCTTTGGCAAAAGAATTATTTGGAGAACATTACCGAGAAAGAATTAGAGAATTAAATGCTTCTGATGAAAGAGGAATTAATGTGGTTAGAGAAAAAATAAAAAATTATGCATTAGAATCTATAAATATAACACAAACTAAAAATTTAAATTTACCTCCATGGAAAATTATAATATTAGATGAAGCAGATAATATGACATCAGAATCTCAATATGCATTAAGACGTATAATGGAGGAATATTCAAAAATAACTAGATTTTGTATAATTTGTAACTATCATAATAAAATAATTGATCCTATAGTATCAAGATGTTCATTATTTAGATTTAAACCAATACCAAAATTAGAAATAAAAAATCAATTAAAGTTAATTTCAAAAAAAGAAAAATTAAAAGTTTCAGTTTCGGTGATAAATAAAATAAGTGAATATTCGAGAGGTGATATGAGAAAGGCAATAAATTTTTTACAAAGATGTTATAATTGTTTTGGAGATGACATTAATTCATTAATTATAGATGAAATATCCGGTATAGTTGAAGAGAGTTCTTTAAAAAAATTTATTAATGATTGTATTCAAAAGAAAGAAGAGGATGTATTAAGGTTTTTAAATTATGTTTACACATCAGGTTATTCTTTAGTTAATCAAATTTTATTAATACATAATTTAATACTAGAAAATAATAAATTAACAAGTGAAGAAAAAGCAAATATAATAATAATGTTAGCAAATATTGACCAAAATTTAATAAAGGGATGTGATGAAATAATTCAGTTATATCGTTTAGCATATTTTATCATAAATCAAAAAAGTAATTTAAAAAACTAAATACAAGTTATTAATAATGGAATATAATTTACCGTTAGTAGAAAAATATAGACCAACTAAATTATCAGAAATTGTTGGTCAAGAAACTATAATTAATTCATTAAGAAAGATTTTTGAAGGTGGTTCATTTCCCCATTTACTATTTTATGGTGGTTCAGGTTCTGGTAAAACATCAACTATTATGTCAATATTAAATGATTACTTTGGTAAAAAAAAGAAACTTATGGTAATGAGACTGGATGCATCTGATGATAGAGGTATAAATTCAGTTCGTGAAGAAATAAAAGGATTTGCTGAGAAAAAAAATTATTTTACAAAAGG
>CESZ01085438.1_pt1 | contig 11279 bp, 9 predicted proteins | sample 531081 | NCBI WGS metagenome assembly CESZ01 (sample SAMEA2621260, study PRJEB7988) | marine metagenome | biome: marine biome (ENVO:00000447); feature: surface water layer (ENVO:00002042); material: "saline water (ENVO:00002010), including plankton (ENVO:xxxxxxxx)" | depth 5 m | reverse complement strand
TGCAGGTTACGGAGCTGGAATTGTAGAAATGGGTAAAAAACTGCAAAATTGCCAAGTCGATTTTTTGGGCGTAGCTTATGTTGATGAAGGAGTTGAGCTAAGAAGAAATGGAATTGAAGTACCTATTTTAGTCATGAATGTAGATGCTTTATCTATGAATAATTTAATTGAACATGGATTAACTCCTGCTATACATGACTTGAATCAACTTAACCAAGTTACAAGTAAATTAATTGAACTTAACATCAAAGCATTTGCCATTCATTTAAAAATCAACACAGGAATGAATAGACTTGGTTTTGATGAAAATGAAATTGACACACTATTAACTTTCTTAAAAAGCCAGCCTGAAATAAAGGTAGAAGGCATCTTTAGCCACCTTTCTGCAAGTGATCATATAGAAGGAGAAAGACAAACAAAAAATCAAATTGAAATTTTCAAGACTTTAAGTCACAAAATAGAATCTCACCTAAACATAATAGCTATAAAACATATTCAAAATAGTGCTGGAATTGAAAGGTATTCAAATTATAATTTTGATATGGTTCGACTTGGAATTGGCCTATATGGCATATCATCTATGATTGACCTAAAACCTATTGCAACTCTATCTTCCATAATATCAAAAGTTAGAATCATAAGTAAAGGAGATCAAATAGGTTATGGTATATCAAACAAAGTCACTAAAAAAACAAAGGTAGCTATAGTCCCCATTGGATATGCTGATGGATTTTCTAGGTCTTTAGGAAATGGAGTTGGAAAAATGATTGTCAATAATAAATTAGTCCCCACTATTGGAAACATTTGCATGGACATGACATTTATTGATGTTACTGATTTGGATGTGAAAATTGGTGATGTTGTAGAAATTTTTGGATCTAATAGAAAAATAGAAAATTTAGCCAAAGAGGCTAATACCATTCCTTATGAAATTTTAAGCAGTATATCACACAGGGTGGTTAGAGTTTATGAAAGAGATCAATGAAAAGAAAATTTGTATCCAACTTAATATTTGTTCTCCTACTTAATGTAATCATTAAGCCCTTCTATATTCTTGGAATAGACGCAGAAATTTTACGTGTAACCGAGTTGCAAGACCCAGGAACTTACGGAACTTATTTTTCTCTGCTAAGCCTTTCATTTGTGTTTAACATACTGCTTGATTTAGGTATAAATAATTACAATACTAGAAGTGTTGCCAGAGATAACGAACGTATTCACCTTCGATTAAAGGGAACACTAACTTTAAAAATAGTACTAGCCATTTTATACTTGTTGATTTTGTTCTTTATTGGCTATTTCTTTTCTTACAATTGGTACGAATTAAAATGGCTTTTAATTATTGGGGTTAATCAAATATTAGTAGCAATGATATTATTTCTAAGATCAAATCTATCAGCACTATTAATGTTAAAAGAAGACAGTATCATATCTGTTCTAGATCGATTAATTCTTATACTATTTTGTGGCTATTTCCTTTGGGCTGGAATCAATAAAGAATTTATATCTATTGAATTCTTCATCTTATCTCAAACTTTAGCCTATTCAGTTACTTTAATTATTTGCTTTATAATGTTATCAACTAAAACAAAAGTATTTAAACTGTATTGGGACTTTAAGTTTTTTAAAGCTACCATTAAGAGCAGTCTTCCATTTGCATTACTTATTTTTTTAATGTCTATTTATTATTATTCAGATGTTGTAATGATTGAACGAATGAAAAATAACCACGAGGCAGTAAGTTATGCTCATGGTTATCGATTTTTTATGGCATTCAACATGATAGGGTTTTTGTTTGCAGGAATATTGTTACCCATATTTTCTAAAATGATAAAAGATAAAGTAGATATCAAAGCCATTACTTGGCTATCATTTAGATTAATATTCTTGATATCCGTAATTATTTGTTTAGCAATGTGGCCAATTAAAGAAGAAATATTATCATGGCGATATGCTTTAAACGGAGATGACTTACAACATTCGTCCAATACATTTGGGTGGCTTTTATTATCATTTGTTGCCGTTTCTTGTAATTATATTTTCGGAACATTATTAACTGCAAATGGAAGTTTAAAACAACTAAATACAATGGCTCTTATAGGTGTTTTCATAAACTTGATATTAAACTTTTCATTAATTCCTTCATATGGATCTGAAGGGGCGGCTTTTGCAAGTATGATTACACAATTTTTTACACTAATAGCTCAAATATACATTGGCCATAAATTCTTTAAATTTAATATTCCACTTAGAAATATAATTTTACTGACGGGATTTCTTACAACTGTTATTCTTTCAAGTTATGTAATAAACGTTTATAAGATAATTTCTAGCTCTTGGATGATTAATCTTGTTACCTTATTTTTAATTGGAACTTTCTTTGGGCTAGCTTTTAAAATTGTAGCCGTATCAGATGTTCAAAAGCTTTTAAAATCATATAAAAATGATCAAGATTAAATATTTGTTAGCTAAAAGTCTAAAAGCTACATTTGCAAACCTAAAATGGCAATCATGAGTGAATCTACACACAACACAATAGACCTGATAGAATTTCTATGGAATAAAAAAAAATCAATTATTGTCTCAGCATTTATAGCTGGAGTAGTATCCATAGTAGTCTCCCTAATTATTGAAGAGAAGTTTGAATCTTCAGTAACCCTATATCCTGCAAAATCTAGTTCCGTAACTTTCAACGAAGTTATTACCGAAGACCAAAGTGTATCTAAATTTGGGGAAGAAGAAGAAGCAGAGCAAATGCTTCAAATTCTTGAATCTGGAAACATAAGAAGTAAAATTGTTTCTAAATATGACTTACTCCATCACTATGAAATTGATGTAAATGGCAAATACGTTAATACTGACCTCAATAAAACCTATTATGAAAACATCAGTTTTAAAAGAAACAACAATGGTGCAGTAATAATAACTGTAATGGATAAAAGTCCAGATACTGCTGCTTTAATTGCCAACGATATTGCATCATTATATGACAGCACGAAAAATGCCATGATTCATGAACGAGCAATGACAGATTTTATAATTAAAAAAGAAAAACTCAACAAGTTAAAAATAGACATGCAAAATTTAAGAGACACCATGTCGTCTTTAACTTCAATAGGGGTAGTAACAGATGATGCTTACCAGGCATTAACAGAAGCATATATTAATGCGAAAAATCCTGATGTTAAAAAAAGGTTTCAAAATAAAATTGAAATGACAGATAAGTACGGTTCAGTGCTTAAATCATTTCAAGTAAAAGTAGAATTCCTTTCTGAACGATTGGCAACTATGGAAACATCATATGAACAAGCGGAAAGTGATGCAAATAGTTTTTTATCTCATAAATTTATTGTAGAAAAAGCTTATCCAGCAGAGAAAAAATCATATCCTGTTAGATGGTTAATTGTGGTCATGTCAACAGCTTCAATAGTGTTACTAACCATCATTGGCTTAGTTCTCAAAGAAAGATTATCACAACTTAAGAAATAATGCTTTCTACTATTTTTAGAAAGGATGTTGGTTACACGCTTATTTTTCTTTTTGCGTTAATCAATGGAATCTTGATTTACCATGATTTTTATTACTTATTACTGTTACCTGTTATTCTTTTAGTTAGCTATTGGTTTGTTTTTAGACTTGACATCATCTTTCTGCTTATTGTTTTTTGCACACCGTTATCATTTAATTTTGAAAACTTATTTTCTGGTGGAATTGGCTTTTATTTTCCTACAGAACCACTTTTACTTCTTTTCACTTTAATTTTTATCATTAAACTGATTAAGGATAAAAAATTAAAAGCCGAATTATCTCATTTAAAACATCCGTTAACTATACTCATAATCCTTCACTTGGGTTGGATCTTTCTTACTTCCATCTCTAGCGAAATGCCTTTAGTGTCTTTCAAGTTCTTACTTGCAAGAACATGGTTTATTTGTCCACTATTTTTTTATGGCGCTCTTTATTTTAAAAAAGGACCAAAAGCTATCAAAAGATTCATAGCAGCCTACACTATACCTATGTTTATAGCCACATGCTACACGCTAATAAACCATATGACTCATGGTTTTAGTGAAGAGGCGGGACACTGGGTAATGTCGCCCTTTTTTAAAGATCACACTTCTTATGGTGCTATTTTAGCAATGACTATCCCCATGGCTTTTTGGCTATTAAAAAATAGTACCAACCCTCTATCTAGATTCTTTTACATACTTATAATAGTTACCCTTTTAATCGGATTATATTTTAGTTATACCAGAGCAGCATGGCTAACCATGTTTGGGGGTTTAATCGTATATTTATTATATACCTATCGAATTAAATTAAAATGGTTAATCTACATTTCTGTCTTACCTATAATTTTCTTGATATTTAATTTCAAAGAAATAAGCTATGTGCTCAATAAAAATGATGCTGAACACACTACAGAGGATTTTTCTGAACGTTTAGAATCCATGTCTAATGTTTCCACTGATGCCTCAAACCTAGAACGACTTAACAGATGGAATTCAGCTATTGAACTTTTTAAAGAAAGACCGTTTTTTGGATGGGGACCTGGAACATATGCTTTTGTATATGCACCTTATCAGGATGCTAGTGATTTAACCATCATCAGTACTAATTTTGGAGATGGAGGAAATGCACATAGTGAATATTTAGGACCATTATCTGAGCAGGGTGTATTGGGGTTTTTTGCCATTTTTGCTATTGTCTTTGCCTTCTTTTATTATTCTGGCATATATTACATTAAATCTACCATAAATTACAATAAAGGAATTACCTTAATGATTATTGTTTCCCTTGCAACATACTTCTCACATGGTATTTTGAATAATTATTTAGATACTGACAAAGCATCTGTTCTGGTATGGGGATTAATTAGTTTATTTATCTGTATTTCATCATCTGAATTACTTCAAAAAAAGGAAAACGTAAATTAAATATGTTTTTAAAGACTTACTTTGAAGTATGAGTAAATCAAAATCTATTTTTTATTGCACATCATGTGGCCATGAAAGTCCAAAATGGACGGGGAAATGCAATGGTTGCGGAGCATGGAATTCTATGGAAGAGCAAATAGCTACCGGCTCTAAAAATAAATCTAAACTTTTTGAAGTTAAAACGAATAAGGCTATTCCAGTAGATGAAATTATAGAAAACAACACACAGAGGTTAGAAACTAAAGATAAAGAGTTTAATAGAGTTGTTGGAGGTGGACTAGTTCATGGCTCAGTAACACTACTCGCTGGTGAACCTGGTATTGGTAAATCAACTTTAACCTTAAAGTTAGCTCTATCACTAAATCAAAAAGTATTATACGTGACTGGAGAGGAAAGTAATGAGCAAATTAAATTAAGGGCCAAAAGACTAAATGCAGAAAATAAAAACTGTTTCATTCTGAATGAAACCAAGTTGGAAAACATTGTTTTAGAAACTGAAAAAATTAAACCAGATTTAATCATTGTTGACTCAATTCAAACATTGAGTTTAGAAGATGTTGATGCTGTTCAAGGAAGTACAACTCAAATAAGGTTATGTGCTGAAGTATTAATTAAATATGCCAAAACAAAGAATATTCCAACATTAATTATTGGTCATGTAACTAAGGAAGGTGCTATAGCTGGGCCTAAAGTATTAGAACATATGGTTGATACTGTATTGCAATTTGAGGGAGATAAAAACCATATATACAGAATTATAAGAAGCACTAAAAATAGATTTGGTAGTACCAATTCGATAGGAATTTATGAAATGTTTGAAGATGGTTTAAAAGAAGTTTTGTCTCCTAATAAATTATTAATTTCTGAAAACACATCAAACTTAAGTGGTATTGCAATAGGTTGTAGCTTAGAAGGCATTCGTCCAATAATGATTGAAATACAAGCGCTTAGTTCAACGGCTACATACGGAACTCCTCAGAGATCATTTAACGGATTGGATGGTAAAAGATTAAATATGCTTTTAGCTGTTTTAGAGAAAAGAGGCGGTCTCAAATTAAATCAAAAAGATATTTTTATAAATGTAACAGGAGGAATAAAACTCAATGATCCAGCAATAGATTTAGCTATTATTAGTGCGGTTTTGTCTTCTAATTTTGATTTCGCAATACCAGAAAAAACTTGCTTTATTGGCGAAGTAGGATTAAGTGGTGAAATAAGGCCCGTTAGTAGAATAAATGAAAGAATTGAAGAGGTGGTTAAGATGGGGATTAAAAATGTTTACTTAAGCAAGTATGCAAAAGTTAGTAAAAAGATTGCCGAAAAATGTCGTTTAATTAAAATAGTAAAGGTTCAAGAAATTATTCAACAGCTAATCAAATAGTTACACAAAAAACAAAAGAGTTGTTCTCTTGTTTTATCTTTGTGGCGAAAATTTAAACATGAGTATAGAGAAACTAGAATTAGAAATTATTGAAGAGTTTGAAATGTTTGACTCATGGTTAGAAAAATATGAATACATTATTGAACTAGGTAAAGAGCTTCCATTAATACCAGTAGAGCATAAAACTGAAGAAAACCTAATAAAAGGATGCCAATCAAATGTTTGGCTACATGCAGAGTTTAATGAAAATAAAATTTCCTTTTTTGCTGATAGTGACGCCATTATTACAAAAGGAATTATAGCTTTACTTATAAGAGTTCTTAACTACCAAAGTCCAGAATCTATTATGAGCTCCAAGCTTAACTTCATTAATGAAATTGGCCTAACAAGTCACTTATCTCCGACTAGAGCGAATGGTCTTCTTGGAATGGTAAAACAAATAAAGTCATTTGCCATGGCGTTTAACTTAAAAACAGATGGGTAATATGAGTTCTGATCTTAGAGAAACAAAAAGAAAAACCGAACATAAAATCATTAACATGTTAAAAACGATTTTTGATCCGGAAATTCCTGTAGACATTTATGAATTAGGCCTCATTTACGAAATTAAAATTGATGATGAGATTAATGTTGGTATTGACATGACATTGACATCTCCCAATTGTCCTGTAGCTGAAACACTACCGAAAGAAGTTGAAGATAAAGTTGGAGAAGTTTATGGTGTTAAGTCTTCTAAAGTAAGTATTGTATTCGATCCCCCATGGGACAAAGATATGATGAGCGAAGAAGCAAAATTAGATTTAGGAATGATTTAAATAAAGACTTGATGAAAAACAATATTGGAATAGATGCAATAGACTTTTACGTCCCACCAATAGGATTAAAAATAAGTGATTTAGCTATAGCTAGAAATATTGAACCAGCTAAACTTGAGAAAGGCTTAGGTCTTAAGTCTATGGCTCTTATGGATGTTGATGAAGATGCTGCATCTATGGCTGCCAATGCACTATACAAGCTCATCGCAAACAATAATATAGATCCTAAAAGTGTAGGTAGAATCTACCTAGGAACAGAAAGTGCCTTAGATGCTGCGAAACCAACTGCAACATATGCTGTTGGTATGGTTGAAGAAAAGCTAGCTAAACAACATGGTTTAAGATGCTTCAAAAATTGTGATGTAGTTGATATGACTTTTGCTTGTGTAGGTGCAGTAGACGCTTTGGAGAATTGTATTGACTGGATAAAATCTAGTTCAGAAAGAAAAGCCATTGTAATTGCATCTGATGTAGCAAAATATGAACTGGCATCAACTGGAGAATACACGCAAGGTGCAGGAGCAGTTGCCATGCTTATTTCCTCAAATCCATCCATAATTTCCTTCAATGAAACTTTTGGAATTAGTATGGAGCATGTCGGTGATTTTTTCAAACCAAGAAGGTTACTAAGAAATAAAGATTTGAATGGGGATATAGATATTCAAAAAATAACATCCACAAACAAAGCTGTTTTGGAACTTTTCTATGAAGAACCAGTTTTTGATGGCCAATATTCTAATGAATGCTACGCTAAAAGAATCAAGGAGGGAATGGAACATTTCATAGAGCAAAAAAACACCAATCTTCTCACCGATTGGGATAAATTAGTCTTTCACTTACCATATGCTTTTCAAGGTAGAAGAATGATGTTAGATATCTGGATTGACTGGATGAAAGAAAATGGAAAGTTAGGTGATATAGAAAATGAAGTTGGCAAGGAAGATCATAATGATATCAAAACATGGAAAAAATCTGTGTCTAAATCATCCCTCTACAAAACTTTTGTCAAAGAAAAAATAGCAGATGGTGAAGTAGCTTCTGGAGAAATTGGGAACATGTATACCGCATCAATCTTTATGTCTTTAATTAGTCACCTATATGTTTCATGCGAAAACAACCAAGAACTAAAGGGTAAAAGGTTTGGATTTATAAGTTATGGCAGTGGATCCAAATCAAAGGTTTTTGAAGGAACCATTCAAAATAATTGGAAATCAAAAACTAAACATCTTTCGCTATTTGATAGTCTAAGCAATAGAACTTTTATAGATTTTGAGACTTACGAAAAATTACATAATAGCCAATATGATACTCCATTGAATGAAAAAGATGATTTTTCGCTAAAATCTATCTCCACTGAGAAAAACAAAGAAGGATTTCGTTATTACCATTGACAAAAGAAATTGTAAATAGAGTACAAAATAGTGGGCTTATTACGCTCGAGATGAAATCGTTTTACGGTGACCAAGAAAGAGTATTGTTAGACATAAAACACTGGCTTCACGAGGGACTAATTCTTAAAGAAAAACCATTTAGAGATCATCTTAAAAATCACGACTGGAGTATTTACAAAAATAAATTTGTTGGAGTCTATTGCAGTGAAGATACCATCATCCCTATTTGGGCATTCATGCTGGTATCAACCTATCTAAATCCATACACTACACATGTATATTTAGCTAATAAAAAAGAACTAGAAAAACATATTTTCCAAATAAATATCCAACAATTAAATATAGAAGATTATACTAATAAAAAAGTACTGATTAAAGGTTGCAGTGAAACCTATATTCCTGAATCAAGTTATATCGAAATATCAAAAAAATTGATTAACGAAGTACAATCACTTATGTTTGGAGAAGCTTGTTCTAATGTCCCTCTTTTTAAAAAGAAGAAATAGCTTAATAAGCTCTTTTATTTACTCCCTCTACATAATTGATAAATGACTTATTTACCACCTTATTTCCACCTGGAGTTGGATAATTCCCTGTGAAATACCAATCACCAGTATGACCAGGGCAAGCTATATGAAGATTTTCTACAGTTTGAAAAATAATGTCAACATCTGCATTAATTTGATCATGAGTTAATAACTGAGCAATTTTTTTAGAAATTTCTTCATCAGTAAAAGGTTCATAGATTTTTTTGACAAAATTTTCATCTTTTAATGACCCCTTTTCCTCTGCTGATTTACACAACTGATAAACCTCATCTATTAAGGAGATTTTACCGTTGTCTTCTAAAAGTCCTACAGCAGCTTGAAAAGCAATAAAATCACCCAATTTAGCCATATCAATACCATAACAATCTGGATACCTAATTTGTGGTGCGGAAGAAACCACAACAATTTTTTTGGGTCCCAGACGATCCAGTATTCTAATGACACTTTTCTTGAGTGTAGTACCACGAACAATCGAATCATCAATCACGACTAAGTTATCTTCACCTCTGTTCAAAGAACCATAAGTAATATCATAGACGTGAGCTACCATCTCATCACGAGAGTCATCTTGGGTGATAAAAGTTCTCAATTTTGCATCTTTCACCATTATTTTTTCACCTCTTGTTCTGATAGATAAAATCTCATTGAGCTTTTCATCATAAGCAGGATCGTTGATATCTAGCTCTTGAATTTTTTTCTTTTTTACTCCAGCAAGGTAATTTTCAGTAGCTTTTATCATACCGTAGTAAGACATTTCAGCAGTATTAGGAATAAAAGAAAAAACTGTTTTTTTTAAATCGTGATCAATAGATTTCAATACTTGAGGGGTTACTAAATTACCTAACATTAACCTCTCTTTGTATATATCTTTATCCGTTCCTCTAGAGAAATAAATACGCTCAAATGAACATTTTTGAACATTTGAAGATGGATTTATTTCAACTTCATTAAAATCAAAATCCTTCTTAATAACTAAAGCATGTCCAGGTTTTAATTCATTCACATTTTCCCATCTTACATTAAATGCTGTTTGGATAACTGGTCTTTCTGATGTAACTACAAAAACCTCATCATCTTCGTACCAAAAAGCAGGTCTAATTCCATTGGGGTCTCTAATCACAAAAGCATCTCCATGTCCGATGAGGCCTGCCATAACATATCCTCCATCCCAATCCATGGATGCATTTTTTAATATTGCTGGAATGTCCATGTTTTTTGCAATCAGAGGAGAAATTTCTTTATTGGAATGACCTTGATCATGATATTCTTTAAAAAGACGATTATTCTCTTGATCTAAAAAATGTCCTATTTTCTCAATAACAGTAACTGTATCAGACATTTCTTTGGGGTGTTGACCTATATTTACAAGTAGGTCAAAAAGTTCATCTACATTAGTTAAGTTGAAATTTCCAGCTACAACCAAGTTTCTTGTCATCCAGTTATTTTGTCTTAAGAAAGGGTGACAATTCTCTTTACTGTTTTTACCAAAAGTACCATACCTCAAATGGCCTAGAAAGAGCTCTCCAGTAAACGCTTCATTTTTCTTCAGATAATCCACATCTTTTAGCCTTTCAGGGTTATTTTGATATAATTTTTCAAAACGTTGATTTATCTGGTAAAATATGTCTTTAATAGGTTGAGATTTAACACTTCGATAGCGGCTTATATAGCGAGTTCCTGGTGAAACGTCAAATTTTATATTAGCTAGTCCTGCGCCATCTTGACCTCTATTGTGTTGCTTCTCCATGAGTAAATACATCTTATTTAACCCATATAATGAAGTTCCATATTTTTTTAAATAAAATGATAGGGGTTTCTTTAGCCTCAAAAGGGCAATTCCACACTCATGTTTTATTGAATCACTCATTAGGAATTTTTAACTTTACAAGAGTACAACCTTTAAATGAAAAATACGTTTGTTAATAGAATATATTTTTAACAATAATAATCTCTAACCCTGTAGATGAAAGGCTTTAAAAAACGATATGTTTTTGTTCTGTTGTTTTTTCTTGGTTTATTTCCAATAAAAAATGGTATTGCTCAACCTAAGTTCATTCAAAATATGGGGCAATTTCATCCTAATTCTATTTATCAATTAAATCATGGTGCTGGTAAATTTTATTTTGAAAAAAATAAAGTGAAGTACCAATTGTTCGAAAAGAACAAACTAGATGATTTAAAGCACGGGAAGTCTGATGATGCTAACA
>CESZ01085808.1_pt1 | contig 11362 bp, 10 predicted proteins | sample 531081 | NCBI WGS metagenome assembly CESZ01 (sample SAMEA2621260, study PRJEB7988) | marine metagenome | biome: marine biome (ENVO:00000447); feature: surface water layer (ENVO:00002042); material: "saline water (ENVO:00002010), including plankton (ENVO:xxxxxxxx)" | depth 5 m | reverse complement strand
ATGGATTATTTCTAAAAACAATAAGTTGGATAGGATTAATTTTCTTAGTATTATTTAGTTTATTGTTTATTGCAAATTCATTTTTTGGGATTGGCAGTGGTTAAATATTAAAAATCTAGGGATTTTTATTCAGTAACTTTTTAAAAAATAATTAAATTTATTAATTTGACAATAAAAATCAATTAAAGGGTTGATTTTTCTTCGAAATTCGTTTCCTTAGATATATATTATTATTGGTATTAATTATGGTTATGCCTCAATCTACTCTCGAAAGTTTATTATTTTTTTTAATACTATCATTAATAGCAACCTATATTGTTAACTTAAAATACGCTTCAAAGTTAAACACTCAAAAGTAGTCTTAAAACTTTAATATTTAAAAAACTTTCACAATAAAGCTTTAATTACGTAAATTAATTCACAAATTTTCAATAATTAGGATCATAAATAATTTTCAATTAAAAAATCACAAAAATATATTTAAAGTTCTTTCCCAAAAAAATTAATTTTTTTGGGAATTTTAAAATATCAACTTAATTTATTAAGAGATTTATTCTTGAATAAGATACAAATTCTTGGATATTTAAAATCAATAATTTCAAAATTGTTTCTAAATAAAATATTTGAAACTTCTTTCAATGTACTTTCTTGTTTTATTCCTCTTTCTGGCCCTAAATCAGCGGCAATATATTCAATCTGATCAAGTATTTTTAAGGCTCCTATTACTACTTCAGGTTCTGCACCCTCAGCTTCAAGTTTTAAGAGCTTAATATTTTTGTTCTTATAACCTATGTCATTAATAAGACTTTCTAGAGTAGTTGTTTGGATTTTATATTCTGTTGAAAACCCCTCGTATTTAATTATAGAAGAATCAGCATCTTCTCTATAAAAAAAACTAGAATAACCATTAACGGATGCAAGAGCCTTGTTAATTAATTGTGAATTTATTTTAGTATTATTTTGAAAATTTATACTTTTATCCAAACCTTCAAATTCATATTTTCCTGGTTCAATTCCTACATAATTTATCTCAATATTTAGTGAATTTAAATAAATCCAAAGAGCACCAAGATTTGCTCCACAATCTATTACTACATCCAAAGGATTAAACTCTATATTTTCGATACCATAATTTTCTGCGACACGAATGCCTGAGAATATTAAGCCTTTATTAACGTAATAGTTTATAGATCTTGTTCTTAAAGACTTTGATACAAACCATGAAAAGGGTTGATCTCTATTTTTATTCTTTTCAGTAAATTTATCAAAGTTATCTTTTCCTATTGATATTTGAGTATTATTTTTATGGTATCTAAAGTCCATATTAGATACTAAAGTAAAAAATTTATTATTAAACTTATCTGAATAAAAACTTCTGACTTTTGATTTGATAACAGCTTTTAGACTATTTATAAAATTACCAATAAAAAGTGACTTTATCTTTACCATTTAATAAATATTTTAGAAGACTATTTTTATGGTGATTAGATTTTCACCATTCTGTAAGGTTGCTTTTAAATCCAAAATTGATTGAATATTTTATTAGTAATTTATAGCTTAAGATATCACTATCAATCTGGTAGCATTTTTTATAGAAAATATAATATTTTTTAGTGTATAGAAACTATATTTTAGATAAGTTTTTGAAATTACACACCACTTAATAAAGTCTTTAATCTTTTGCTCAATAATATCGATTCCTGTTTTTTATTATAAACAACTTAAAATTAACCTTTAAATACGAAATATCTTAATGTTGTAGTAAATTATAGTAAATAACATTTATTTTTTTATCTTTGAGATCTGATGCAAAAGATTGAATCCACGATAGATAATAAAAGAAGGCAAAAAGATTCTATTTTTAATAGTTCTTCAACTGTCTTTTGGTGCATAGCAGATAAAGAAAAAAAAATTGATACGATAATTTCATTCTTGAATCATTTTTTACTTAAAAGAAATATATCTTCGGTGTCAATGAGACTCTCATTGAGAAATATGGAAGGAGGGTTATTAGTTGAAAAAATTGAAAATATTAATGAACCAAAGGTATATTCATTCAGTGTACTTAAATTGCTAGAAACTGTTAATATTTCAAAAGGAGAATTTTCCCTTTACATAGAGTTTACTTCCTCTGGGAATCTAGCGGTACCTTTTTGCGCCGTCACGTCAGAAATAGTTTCTCCCAAAACTTTTGATATTGTACATACATATGGCAGAGCACTGGAATGTAGTGAATATGGTTCTAAAATTGATTTTGAGACTTCTTACGAGACAGGATGGTGTATTTGGAATTTTGGTCCAAAATTAAAAAATCATTTAATTTTTCATAATGGCAGATTACATTCCAATGTCACGTTTGAATTATCCATATTTGAAAATGGCAATGAATTCATAACTTTAAATAAAGTTAGAAAGAAATTTAATCCTTTTGAGAGCTTTAGAATATTATTAGAAGAAGAAGTTATAAAGCACAAAGACAAGAATTTAATCCTAAATAAGATTAATAAGGCTGCTAAAGGATCTATAGATGTCAAAATAAAAATAGATGGCCTAAAGTCAACTTTTCCTAGACTCTTATATGTTTGTACTAAGCATGATAACCCTAGCGAGGATTCTTCTTTATATTCTTTTAAAAAGATAAATTTTACTCATTCAAATTTTGATTTTGACAGAGCAACGCAACCCAAAAGTAAAGCAAATTATGGATATATTAATAACCCTAAATATCCTTTGGGAATTAAATCTGGATTTAGATATTACCCTTGTAAAGATTTAGAAAATATAAAAGTTGATGGATTTAAAGATAATTTATTACCATTAAATATTAATAATAATGCAAGTATTAGGGTTTTATCTGACTCTCCCATATCAAGTAGGCTAATAGGATCAAATTGGTCAATTTGGGATGATAAAAACTTTATAAAGGATTGCTCGACAGGTACTTATATTATTGAATATGAACAAAATTCTGGATTTTGGCATTGGGGAAGGCTAATTCCTAAGGGTAATAGTATCAGTTGCATTTTGTCTTTAATTAATCCTTTCGCTGAAGACAACGAAGAGTTTTCTTTCAATGTGAGAGTATTTGATGATGTTGGGAAAAGTTATGAAAAAGTGATTGAATTTAAAGGGCCTAATTTCTATCTGGATTTCAATTCAGATTTACCCTTTCTTAATACTGGAGGGAGCTGGTATACCGTTACTGGAGAGAACGTCGGAAAATTTAATATATTCTCTACTTGTTACTTTAATAATTTAAATGATGGAACAACCGAACATTCTTTTTAAAAATTATTTAAAGAATTAATTATCTAAAAATTCTAATAAGTTATTTAATCTTTTTTTGGGTAGAAATTTTTTTATAATTTAAAATTTCTAAATTTTATTAATATATTTTTATTCATAACAATCATCTAATTCACTTAAATTATATATCTTGAATAAATTTCCTAGATCGTCATCGCAGTATCTTTCTTTGCTGTTTGGGATGCTTTCAAACAAAAGATTGTTGTTTTGATTGTTATTTTCGGAAATTGAGAATCTAGAAGCAAAAACTCCATAAAAATTATCATCTTCTAAGCTGCCAAGGGTTAAGTTTCTTGAATCTTTATATATATACCTGTTTAATTTATTCTTTATATTTGGACCATGATCATTCATAATTATTAATTCATCTATTTTCTTTGTTTCCTTTAATCTTTTAATTAAATAATTTATACTATTTAAATATTCCCTTTCAAAATCAGGTAAAAAAACAATTTTTTTATCGCCATCTTTTATATATTGAATATCATGAATTATATTCAAACTTCCTTTCTCTTGATTTACTTGGCTGTTTAATTGAGTAACAATAAGATCTAAGGTTTTTTCATTTTTAAAGGCGCAGTTTTGTATAGTGTTTTGTACTTTCTTATTATAGTTTTTGTCAATTTTTCTTCTTACAAGGTATTTCATCCTTACAAAATTATTATTTGATACAGAATCGTATATATCTTTACATACAGCTTTATTAGTAGCTACGAAATTGCTATTTAAAATTATATTAGAATTCACTGCTCCGCTAAAAAATGGATATCTGCATTTATTTTTTAATGGAATCTTTCCTAATAAATTCGGGAGAGAACTATAAGTTCTATGACTAGCTCCTGATACATAAATTGATTCTGATGATTTGTTTTTTAAAAAATCATGAAGTTTTGAATTGTAGCCTGTCAAATCTTTGAAGACCGAAGGGTTAGGAAAACCATCAAATATTACTATAACTACATTTTTTTTATTTTTCTCGAAAAAAGATATTAAAGAATCGTCTTTAGGGTTGCAAATATTTTTTTCACCATTAAATTTTCTTAAAGTGGAAATGTAAAGATCCTTCTCTCTAAAAATATTTTGTAAGTATTTAGCAGAAAAAATAAGGCACAATATAAAGATAAAAAATGCTGATATAGATTTTGTATTTTTAATCATGATCTCGTTGCAATTTTAATTTATCGTAAAAAATGTTTGTCAAAATAAATAAGAAGATTAAGAAACCGATAATAAATAAGTACTTGTCATGCTCATGACTGAGTAGAAAGTATAATAATCCCCATATGTAAGCTGCAGATAAAACAGGATATTTTTTCCTTTTTTTAAAAACAAAAAGATTTAATAGAAAAGTTAATACTCTAATAAAAAAAGATTTATATGAATAAAAAGAATAATCAATTGTATAGTCTAGATAAGGGATATATTTTGTATAAAAAAGATTTAAATACCTAAAGTAATGAATATTTACTAGTACAAAACCTATAAGAAAATTATAATTCCAAATTAAGGGAATTTTTTTTAATTTATCCAATTATTTATTAAAAATAAATTCTTAATTTATATTTTATAAAAAAATTATTTCACCCGAATATGTTGCAATTAAATTTTAATATTAAGCAATAAAAAGATAAATTTTAAAAACAAAATTCGAGTTCTTTTAGGTCTTCAATTTGTTTTATATTTCCAAACCCGTCATCGCAAAATCTTATTTTGCTGGAGGGGATAAGCTTATCAAGAATTTTCCTGTCAAAATTATTTTTATCATCTGATATTCTAAATCTCGAAACAAAAACACCGTAATACATTTGATCGTAAAGATTCAACTCTTCGGCATTTGAAGCACTAAAATTTTTCTTCAATATTCTTGGCCCATGATCATTCATCACAATAAGTTCATCAATGTTTGTTGATTCCTTTAGTCTCTTTATAAGGTATTTAATTGATTGATAATATTCTGAATCATAAAATGGTAAAACTGTTTTTCTTTCTCTGCCAAAACCAGGACTATGGAATTGTATTTCATGAAAGAAATTTATACTTCCTTTAGGACTTGAATTTAAATACCTAAGTTTTTCAACCATCTCATTGATAACTAATTTATTGTTTAAAGCACAATTAATTGAGTCCTCCTTTAATCTATTAACGTATTGGGGATCTATTACTTTTCTAATTTTGTTTGCATATCTTACAAAAGCATTTTTAGAAACCGAATTATATAAACTTGGACATATTGCTTTATTTGTAGCTAAGAATTTACTGCTTACCATTAAGTTTGTTTTTACAGAACCACTAAAAAATGGATATCTACAATTGTCTAAAGGAGATATTTTACCCATTAGATATGGAAGAGAGCTAAATGTTTTTTGACTAGCTCCTGAAACGAATACTGTCTCTTCTGATGATTTATTTAAGTATTTGTGTAGCTTAGAATCTTTACCAATTAATTCTTCATAGATTCTTGTATTTGGGAAAGCATCAATAACTACAAAAAGAACTTTTTTATTATTTTTTATGTAGTAGGAAAGTAAAGAATTTTTTCTAGGTTTACATGAAGTCGACTTGATTCTTAGTTTTGCTAAAGGGGATTGAACAAGGTCTTTTTCAAAAAAAATTCTCTGAATATATCTTGATGAGAAAAAAATGCATAAAAAAAGTATAAATAATGAAGGTAAAGATTTAGAACTTCTTATCATTTTTTAGATAGCCTTACTTTATAAAACATACTGCTAAATATAGCAATAACTGATATTAATAAACTTGATAAAAAGGTATATTTGTCATGTTCGTAGCTAAGTAGAACGAATAAACTTATCCAAACATAGGCTGTTGCTAGAACTGGGTACTTTTCCCTTTTTTTATATACCAAAATAGTAAGAATGAAGCTAATTATTCTTAATACAAAAGATTGATTAGTATAAAATGAGTAATCAACAATATATGCGAGATATGGAATTGTTTTAGTTACAAAAAGATTTAAATATCTTAAATAGTGAATATTAATTAATATAAAACCGAAATAAAAATAATATTTCCATATTTTTGGTAATTCTAAAAATTTTTTATTCATTTCTTTTCTAATTCAATTAAAATTCTGGTTGAGCTTAAGTCTGTTTTTTTTACAATATTAAAATATTTATCACATATCTCTCTATGAACATCTTCCCAATCCCATTTTATCTTTTCATTTCTTTTATTTATTAGGAGGTTGACCATTGGATCCTCAATAGTGGGGTATTCAAGAATAATATTGTCAAACAATAAAGAAGTATTTCTATAGAAATCATCAATCGATAAACCATAATCAATTATTAAATGATGCATAATGCCTGTAAAAATTGCTGATTTGCAAACCCCTAAGCAATTTAAAGGATTATTATCAAAATCATCAATATCACAAAGATACTGCGCTACATTTAAATGTAAAATCACTTGATTATCCTTTGATGATTGCCGCATAGCTCTGCTAACAGACATGTCATTATCAACTTTTGAATAGATTGACTCAATTTTTTCAGTAGTAAGATTTGAACCAATATCGACAATTTTTGTAAATGATTTTCTCTCTTGGACAAACTTATTTATTTCTTTAAGTTTTTTTTCGTTATATTCACTTTTATGAAAACTTACGTAGTTATTCCAGTTGCTATTTTTTATACTAATTGGTTTTGTAAGTTCAAACTGCCTATTTAAATTCTTTATTAATTTCTTAGATTTATTAATACTTATATTTTTATGAATTGATTCTTCATAATCATTATTTAGAAACTCTATGAAGTCTGTCGAAGAAGAGGAAATAATATTAGAAAAGAAGTTTGAAACACTATTTTTAAATTGCTCATTGATAGAACTTAAATTCTTAATGGTTTTAATTAATCCCCAATTATTTAACTTGCAACTCTGAAGGTTACCTTGAAAATATGATGAGACTGGAATATTCAACTCTACTTCTAATCTCAGTGGATTAATGAAGTGATTATTAAAATCTGATAAAAAAGAAAGCAGATTTTGCTTAGTTAAAGGCTTTATACTTGCTATGTCTACTAATTTCCCATTATTTTCTGCCAGCCAATAATTTGATGGGCGTGCATCCACAAAACAAAGACTATTTTTTATAAGTATTTTTTGTTGTTTTAGAATTGTTGAACCTAAATTAAATAATTGCAAACCTGTAATCCAATTTTGACTAATCCAAGGATTTAAGCTTTTTTGTTCATAGATTAATTCAATCTTTTGCGGATTACTTACTTTTTCTTTTATTGAAATTGGAATCTCAATTGAGTTTGGTAATGTTTGGGAAATTAACTCTAATCCATTTTTTATTGCATCAATTTCCAAGCTTGAGTTCATTATATATTTTTTGGTATAGCTATTTTTATTTTGAAAAATTTCTGAGGTTGAAGTCCCAAGCTTACGTATTTTGTTCATTTATTTCTTCTTTTCTTTAAACGCTTTTCAGCAATTCTGACTATCGTTTTATGGAGTGGCTTCGTTATGAATGAAAGTAATTTATACCTTTTGAATTTCTCTTTATGTAAAAAAATATAAACACATATTATTGCAATTAAAGAGCCAGCCACATTCCAGGCAACTACGCCTATAACTGGTCCCATATAGCCAAGGTATGAAGTCAATTAATAATTTTAAGCTGAAGATATTCTACTATAAAGAATATATTAGAATCAATTTTTTTAAACCTCTTTAATGTATAAATATTTTATTAGAATTATATTATTAAACCTTAAATAAATGAAACTAAATAAAAATTTATTATTTTTATTAATCATATTATTTCCAATAACTATTGTTGGGGCGTTGTATTTTAATAGAAATTCTTTAATAAAGAATTTTAGACAATTTAATAGTCTTGAAGCAAAGTTATTTATTAAAAAATATTTTCTTCCATATAGAGAGATTGATATTCTTAGAAAGAGTAAATATAAATCAGATGTGACAATTGAAAACTTCCAAGCTTTGCTTGAAACTATGCCATTAATATCACTAGAAAACGATTTAAGAATAAAAAAACAATTATCTAATCTAGAATTTCAAAAGTCTAAATCAGCAGAGAAACTAGGGAATTATGGTAGATTTTCAAAACTTGGATTAAGTTTAGAGAAATATAAACCAATTAAAGATAAACTTTTAAGAGGTATTAATAACCCCTTTCCTGCTAGTGGTTATTTAGATCAACATAATAAAAATATTTTTTTACTTTCACCAACAGGAGTTTTAGCTTATGCTCAAAAAAATGATACAAAATTAGATTTCAAACAAATAAAAAATAATATAAATGATTATATAAATGAAAGACAATTTAAGAAAACTAGCTTAAGTCACGATGAATTAGTTGATAGGCTGGCTTTTTCTACAAAAGATCTTCTAATACATGAAAATAAAGCATTTATTTCATACACAAATGAAGAAAGGGAAGATTGTTGGAATACAAGTATCCTTTATTCAGATATAAATTATGAAGAAATGAATTTTAAACCGCTCTTTAAACCGAGTGAATGTGTTCATTCTAAAGATAATGTTGATAAGGTCTTTCTAGCCTTACAGTCAGGCGGGAGAATTGTAAGCTTAGATCAAAATAATGTAATCCTCTCAACAGGAGAATATAGAAGCAGATATCTCGCGCAAGATAAAAAAAGTTTAATGGGTAAGATAATAAAAATTAATATTAATGACGGAGATTATAAAATCCTTTCAATGGGTTCTAGAAATATTCAAGGTCTTTTTTATGATAAATACAACAACCACATAATTTTTACCGAGCATGGTCCAAAAGGAGGAGACGAAATAAATCTTTTATATAATAAAGATTATGAAAGTGATGATATCCCAAATTATGGTTGGCCTATTTCTTCGTATGGAGAACATTATTCAAGCAAAGCAAATAAAAAAAAGTATCCACTATATAAATCACATAAAAAATATGGATTTATAGAACCTTTAAAATATTTCCCTCCTGGAATGGGGATTTCAGAGATTGTAGGAATTGATATACAAAAGAAAATATATGCAGTTTCATCCTTGAATGATCATGGACTTTACATAGTTGTTTTAAATAATGAGAATAAAATAGATACTCTAGATCGTGTAAGTATTAATGAAAGGATTAGAGATTTAATGATTTATGAAGATAAATTATATTTATTCCTTGAAGATTCAGGATCAATAGGAGTAATAAATATAGATAATTTAAAAGTTTAAAAATTTGAAAAATATTTCTTCCTTAGAAAACTTTAACTTAGAAAAAAATTTTTTTTCAACAAAAAATTTTTTATTTTTGTATATTTTACTAACTGTATCCGAGTATTTAATTATTTTATAAATTTTTTTTATTAACCATGAATAAAAAGAAAATTCTGACTTTTATATTACTTATTAATAATTTTAATTTGTGTGTTTATGGGGATACAAAAGGTATTGATATTTTAAATGATTTAATTTCAACCAACAATTCAAAAAATGAATTTGTCCCTACTACAAAAATCAATGGAAGTTTGTTTTTTACATTTGGCGCACTTGATAGTCCCTCATCAAGAGAGTATTTTGATTTCACATACGAAAATAAAATAAAAATAAATACTAGCTTTACTGGATCCGATAAATTATTAACCATTATTGAATCAGGCAATGCAATGGAGAGCCCACTAAATATTGATTTGCAAAGTAAAAAAGGAGATAAATTAAAAATTTCTACACTCTTGTACCAATTTCAAATTGGAAATGGATTTGAAGCAATAATTGGTCCAAAAATGTTTGGCTATAATGGCCTTTCAGGAAAATCAACTGCTTACAATGAGAGGATTGCAATTTTAGATGGCAGTAATTATACAACTTCTTCAGGAATAGGACCTGGTGTTGGGATTTCTAAAAGAAATAAAAATGGATTTAATGTTTCACTAAAGTTAGCCTCAAATGATAATCAAATTAAAGATGAAACTACCCATTTTATTAGTCAAATTGGTTTTACAAAGAAAAATTTTGGAGGCACTATTACTAGTAATTTAAATAATGAATTTAATGCCTTTGGAATAGCAGCCTTTTATAAATACAAAAAATTTCCTTCAATAAGTGCATCTATTGAACAAAAAGAGGGGGATTCTATTAAAACAACTAACAACTGGATTATCGGATTACAAAAAAATCTTGAAAATAAAAAATATGGTCTTGCTGTTGGTACATATAATTCGGAAGAGAATATATGTTATGAAGCTTGGAGCGAGGTAGATATCACAGATAAATCCAAAGTAATTCCAGTTTTTTTTATAAGAGAGAAAAATAATATTAACGATGAATTTGGCTTTGCTATTAACTACAAATTTAATTATTGAAGTTGATTCAATAAGTTTAATTAATTCTTTGTAAATTTATTTAATAAATTAAAATTCTTACAAGATTAAGTTTTCCTTACCTGTAAATAATTTCTAATATATCCATTGGAGAGATATATTTTTTAGCGTTATTATTTTTTGAGTAACTTAAATAGGAATTATATTGTTTATTTTTAAAATAAAAAATTAATTTTTGGCTAATTCTTTTATTGCTTCTAGATTAAGAAATAGATTTGAATATTCTTAATTCAATAAAATTTCCTTGAATGCATTTATATAGTTGATGGTAAAATATTTTATTTGCTTGGATCACTCCAAGTATCTTGATATAACCAACTCAGAAAAGTAAGAGTAAATATATTCCCAAATGCATAAAGTATTGCTAAAAATGGGTCATAAATATTGGCAATAATCGTTGACATAGTAATGATTATTAAGCCTGAAACAACCAAATCCTGAATAGGCAAATGTTTAAAATTCACAGAATTCATCATTTCATAATTGTTTTAAATTGTTTAAATTAATTATAAAACCAAAAAGGAACTATTTTAGCTTTGTAGGAATGTCATCTAATGTATGAATTGTTTTAGAATTGCTAAAATAATAATAGTTTTTTCATCTTTATCTTATTTGAGCATTGCTTTTGTCAGAAACTACAATTCCCCTGATAATATAGAGAAAAGATGTACACTTAAATTTGAAAAGGATTTTAAAAA
>CESZ01041307.1_pt1 | contig 11369 bp, 10 predicted proteins | sample 531081 | NCBI WGS metagenome assembly CESZ01 (sample SAMEA2621260, study PRJEB7988) | marine metagenome | biome: marine biome (ENVO:00000447); feature: surface water layer (ENVO:00002042); material: "saline water (ENVO:00002010), including plankton (ENVO:xxxxxxxx)" | depth 5 m | reverse complement strand
AAATTTAGATACAACATGATTACCGCTAGTAACGCCTATAAAGCATACGGTTCCCAATCCAAACAAAATGAACTGATTTGCGAGAAATGTAAACCACTTAGTTTAGAATACACCAAATCCCGATACACGGAAACACCCTTCCATTGGGGTACTAAATATGAACCTGTTTCCGTACTCTACTATGAATATCTTTATGAAACCACCGTGGAAGATTTTGGTTGCTTGCCACACCCCAACTATCCTTATATAGGAGCTTCGCCTGATGGTATTAACGTGGACCCTACTTCTGGGCTGTATGGACGCATGCTAGAAATTAAAAATCCTACTACACGCGAAATATCCGGTATTCCCAAAGAAGAATATTGGGTGCAAATGCAACTCCAAATGGAAGTATGTGGTCTAAATCATTGCGATTTTCTTGAAACGAAATTCTCGGAATACGAATCCAAAGAAGCGTTTGACGAAGACGGGAACTTCTATAAAAGTAAAGATAATCAGTACAAGGGTGTGGTTATGCACTTTATCGTAAATGAAGACAATTACTATGAATACGCTCCCTTCCAATGCTCGCCTGAAGAATTTACGGTTTGGGAAGAAGAAATGATGCATAAACACGAAAACGATACGTGGTTGAAACACCTCTATTGGCGTCTTGATGTTGTGAGTTGCATTTTAGTATCACGCAACGAAAAATGGTTTCAACATACACGACATCATCTTGAAAACATTTGGAAGATTATTGAAGAAGAACGCGTTTCCGGCAAATGGACCGAACGAAAAGCGAAATCTACTCCACGCAAACGCAGCAACAGCATGGGAAGCGAAGAAGAAAAACCGGTTGGTAAACTACTCATTGATATGAGTGATATTTAGCGACCTGTCCAGACTTTGGTAATCGGAAGGCGATGGCGTACTGTATCCTTACTCAACATATCTAGTTGAAAGGTTAACCCCCATTTACAATACGTACGGATATTACCATACAATACATTAATCGGGTGACACTCGTAACACATGATAACGCCAAATATTCTCTCCAAGCATTGCCGTTTATAGCGCGTAGTGATACTCTCTAACAATACATCAAATAATTTATATTTATTATTTATTTTTTCTAAGAGAGACCAGTCTATTACACTCATGATACCAAAACAACCCTGCCACTTTTTACTATTAAAATACTTTTCCAAACAATGAGTATTTGTGCGGCAATTGTTATCCAATGGTTGTAATACAGATAGAATATCCGCTATGTCAATACGATCATTTCTAGATCCGTTATTAATACACGTATCTGGGGAAAATCGCCACAAAAATTCGCACGGATTATGAGGATTGTAACGTATAGGTTCATTTATAAATACCGAATCGTGCAAAATAATTGCTTTTTTGCTTGGACGGATTTTATGAAAATAATAATATCCTAAGATCTCACCCCTTCCTTTAAATCTACTTTTAATATAAGTTAAATGTGGTAACTCTTCCCAAATACTTTTAGCAGGAGACCTCATTATAGTCTTGTTTTCCATGGAACCAGGCATATTTCTACCTTCCTTTTTACCATATTGTTTCCAATGTTTATAGAGTTTTAATATATTCCCTTTTAAATGATGTAAATCAGAATAAGATTCCCCATATTGTACTAATTGTAATGGTGTATATGTAGAAAAATTATTTAAGGCATTTGAATATCGTGAAGGTATTACATATGTATTTAGACTACTATGATCATCTACTACAAATATCTGCGATTCTGGATATAGGGTATGGATTCTATCGTAACATACTCTCCAATAATACGCATTAGTAGGATTTGTGATACATCTTACTATAAAAAAAGTTATATCCATTCTTATAAATATATTAATAAAATATACTTAATGTTATAACTTAATAGTTGTATTATGGAAAATATGAATGTGGTCAAACGAGGTGGACATTGTGTTGAAGTATCCTTTGATAAAATCCTTAAACGAATTAAACTATTAGGCAATGAGGTACATCTTTCCATGAATTATACGGAACTCGCAATTCAAATTATCGATCAACTATACGATGGTATAGAAACACGAAAAATAGATGAAATTAGCGCGCAATTATGTGCATCTCAAATGTCTAAACATCCTAATTACGGTATTTTAAGTTCTAGAATTATTATCTCTAATCTTCATAAAACGACTATCCCTGTATTTACTGACGCAATTCTTTATTTTACACAACAACCAAAACAACACATCCTATCTGAGAAATTTATGCAATGTATTACTACACATCAAGATGCCTATAATCAAATGATTGTACATGAACGCGATTTTAGTATTGACTATTTTGGATTTAAAACTCTTGAGCGCGCCTATTTGCTTCGCCGTGATGGAAAAGTTGTAGAACGACCTCAATATATGTGGTTACGCGTTGCCATTGGTTTACATTTTGATAATTTACCGCTCGTCAAAGAAACCTATGAACTACTCTCTACCAAACAATTTACCCATGCGACACCTACCCTTTTTAATGCGGGAACTAAACGCCCTCAACTTAGTTCTTGTTACTTATTAGGAATGCAAGATGATTCTATTGAAGGTATATATGATACGCTAAAAGATTGTGCTCTTATCTCTAAATGGGCAGGGGGGATTGGACTTCATATTCATAATATACGAGCACGGGGAACCAAAATTCACGGTACAAATGGTACTAGTAATGGCATTGTTCCAATGCTAAAACCGTTTAATGAAACCGCGAGATATGTAGATCAAGGAGGGGGACGTAGAAATGGTAGTTTTGCGGTTTATTTGTCCCCAGAGCATCCGGATATAGAGGATTGGTTGGATCTAAAGAAAAATACCGGCGATGAAAATGCTCGCGCACGCGATTTATTTTATGGTTTATGGATTCCTGATCTATTTATGGAAAGAGTCCAGAGAAATCAAGAATGGTCCTTGTTTTGCCCTTCTATTTGCCCTAATCTTAATGAAGTATACGGCAAAGACTATGAAACCCTTTACTTACAGTATGAAGCCGAAAATAGGGCTACTAAAAAGGTAAACGCTCGTGAGCTTTGGTTTAAAATATTAGACGCGCAAATGGAAACAGGTACCCCCTATTTGCTATTTAAAGACGCGGCAAATCTTAAATCTAATCAACAAAACATTGGCACCATTCGATCTAGTAATCTTTGTGCGGAAATCATTGAGTATAGTGATAAATATCAAACCGCCGTGTGTAATCTGGCTAGTATTGCCTTATCTCAGTTCGTGGAGCATACAAAAGTCCCACAACCTACGACCATTAAAGTGTATAGTAAAACGAAATGTAACTTTTGTAAAATGGCAAAAGCCTTATTGCGAGATTTTAAACTAGAGTTTACTGAAGAACTACTAGACGATGACGATATGCGACAAACGTTTTATGCATCCGCTAGTCAAGAAACCGGCAAAGAGATCCACAGTGTACCTCAAGTGTTTTTTGACGATCAATATATTGGCGGATGGAAAGAACTAAAACAAGTATGTGGTTATACATTTAATCATGAACGACTACACCGTGTAACTAAAGTGGTTACTAGAAATCTAAATAAGATTATTGACATTAACTTTTATCCCACAGACAAAACCAAGATTAGTAACATAAAACATCGACCTATTGGAATTGGTGTACAGGGACTTGCCGATGTGTTTATGCGGTTTAAAATCCCCTTTTATAGCGACGAAGCCAAACAACTCAACGAAGATATTTTTGAAACCATCTATCACGCCGCCATGGAAGAAAGTGTGGATATTGCTATTCAACACGATAGTTATTCTACCTTTGAGGGTTCTCCTCTTGCACAAGGGTTATTTCAATTCGACTTGTGGAAACAAACACCAAAAAGCGGACGCTATGATTGGGACACATTGCGTGCGTCCGTAAAACAATATGGGGTTCGGAATTCTCTTTTGCTCGCACTTATGCCTACGGCTTCCACGTCTCAAATTCTAGGAAATAATGAGTGTTTTGAACCCATTACAAGCAACATTTATAATAGACGTACGCTTGCAGGCGAATTTATGATTGTGAATCAGTATTTGGTACAGGAGTTGCTTGATTTAGAATTATGGAATGATGATATGAAAAATAGGATTATTGCCGACCATGGTAGTGTACAGCACATTGATAGTATACCACAGGAAATCAAAGATCGTTATAAGATAGTCTGGGAAATACCCATGCGCCACTTAATAGACATGGCGGCAGATCGTGGAAAATACGTGTGTCAAAGTCAGAGTATGAATCTTTGGGTAGAAGATCCAAATTATAAACAACTTACTTCCATGCATTTTTATGCGTGGAAAAAAGGATTAAAAACCGGTATCTATTATCTACGCAGAAAACCACGCCACCAAGTACAACAATTTACCATTGATCCCACCAAACAAACCACTACCCCTGAGCATGACATTTGCGAAATGTGCAGTGGTTAACTATAGACAAATTGAATTAAAAAAATTAGATAAATATACTTAATACTCATAAATGGTTTTCATATATGCACTTCAACTACAACAGGGGAAATATTATATTGGAAAAACAAATAATCCACAATTTCGTTTGCAAAGTCATTTTGAATCAAATGGGTCGGAATGGACGAAACTATATAAACCTTTAAAGATATTGGAAATTAAGTCTAATTGTGATGATTATGATGAAGACAAAATTACGAGACAATATATGGACAAATACGGAATAAATAATGTTCGTGGTGGTTCATTTGTTTCAGTAAAATTAGAAAAATCAATGGTAGATGCATTAAATCAAATGAGCAATAGCACCAATGATAAATGTTTTGTTTGTGGAAAAACAGGACATTTTGCAAACGAATGTAATAATGATGAAAGTGAAGATGAAGAATATGAAAGTGAAGGTGATACTTATGATAATTTTAAAAATGAATTTTTAAGATCATGTATGAAACTAGATAAAAGAAAAACAAAAATCCTAATGGCTGATAATATTTTAAACATATTAAATAATAATAAGTTTATTGATTTTGGCGTTTTAAAATTAACAAATATATATGGATTATGTCAAACAATACATAGTTGTGATTTAGATTACAGTGTTGGGGGAAGACAAGGTATTGGATATGAATATTTTATTGAAGGATTAATATATATATTAGAGAATGATCCACAAATATGTGATAAATGTGATTATGAGATAAAAATATGTAGTTGTCGGAAGTATAAAAAATCTACTAGTTTAACTTGCTATAGATGCGGACGAAAAGGTCATTACGCTTCAAATTGTTATGCTTCATCGCATATTAAAGGGTATTGCCTTTAATATTTCGTGGTTTATACCATTTTATTTATTTTTCCAAACCCAATTTACTAGGTGAAAATCCATACTCTATACCATATACTACTTTCAAGAAACAACGAAAACACACTCTAACATCTATCATGGAATCGTGTAGACCTTTCGGCGATCGCTTAAACAAATAAACGTGCAATTCGTTAAGCGTTGGTTTTTTTACAAAACTTTCCATGCGCGGTTGTCCATTGGCGCCCACATTTCGGTACTTGCGAACAATATTACACAAGTCTTTCGTCTTATTCATGGTACAATAATAGATTTTTTCATTTGTAAAGGGATACGTCGTTTTTGTACGCATGCACTCCACCTCTATCATCGTCATATCAAAATCAATATTATGTGCTACAATACACTGACACTGCTTTACATATAGGGCAAAGATCTCTAGGGCACTTTCTATATGAATTCCACGATTGGTGGATAGACCCTTGGAAATACCGTGAACTGCCGTGGATTGTTCTGGCATTTCAACGTCTAGAGGTAACATAATAATATCATCTTGTTCATGTACTACTTTATGGGTGTCTGTATCATAAATTAAATAACTTAGTTGTACGATATGTGGAAATTTGGTTAGACACGATGCGATGCGTGGAAACTTGGTAGGGAGCAGACCAGTGGTTTCGGTATCAAAGACTAGAACGCGCATACTTGTATGCATTGTATTTTCTTTCTTTATCTTTTATCAATTTATGATAAAAGGTAAAAGATAATAAACACACAATTAGAGTATACCATAATGAATGAAAATATTTGTTTAGCTACCATGTTATTTTTAACTTCCTCTAAAAATGTGTTTCTATTTTTTTATCCCATTCTAATGTTTTTTTTATCCTATTTTTTTAACATCAAAGAATACAAATACTATAACAAAGAAAAAGTAAACTCGATTATCCAAAACATTAAACACAATTTTGCTTTTAAATTCGATGAAAACAACAAACCTATCGGTTTAGTGATTCACAAAAATACCTCTTGGTACATCCCATGCTACGCTTGCTGGATTTCTGAATGCGATTACGATAAAACAGTACTTGTCTTTGCAAACGAAACCACACGGAAAAAACTACTCTCGGTACAATCTACGGATACTACAAGTATACTCTCTACTAGCACTAATGATAAGGTTGACGAAGATGATGAGGATGAGGATAAACATAAGTGTAGCATTGATTATTTTATACAATACGGTCATTATCGTTTTATACGATATACCTCGCGCGCTGTTACCATTCAACAAGAATTTACTGCCAAGCAAAAAGCTATTAGTGAAACCATTATCTCTACTTACCAAAAACAAAACAGAGTAAGCTGTTATATTCACGGAGATATTGGCACAGGGAAAACCATGTTATGCTATATCCTAGCGAAACAGTTAAATGCTTCTATATGTGATACGTTTACACCTAGTAAACCAGGATCTTATTTGGAAGATTTATATACACATATTAGTCCAACACAAAAAAAACCCTTTATTTTACTATTAGATGAAATAGACATCATGTTGGATAATATACACAACCAAACTATCCTACCACACAAAGATGTATCTATACAAATTTACGATAAACCTAGCTGGAATCGGTTTTTTGACAGCATACATCGCGGTATGTTTCCTCACTTGATTGTTATATTATGCTCCAATAGTAGTGATACCCATATTAGTAAAAAATATGAATCCTCCTATTTACGAGAAGGTAGAATACACCATACCTTTACACTGTAATCAACTATACATATTCTTTACAAATACCATATGTTTTACGATGCCACTGCGTTATCCCATGCTCGCGAATACCGTCTAAATGCCGTTTTGCACCATAACCTTTATTACTTGCTATACCATAACGCTCCTCTAATTCAATATGGTCGTTGCATAATGCTAGAATATAGTCATCTCTAGCAACTTTAGCTAGAATAGATGCAGCGGCTATACTAGTATACAAATTGTCCCCACCTTTAATGGTTATGTGAGGACAATATTCTATTTGATCATTTTCTATATAGGTATAAGGTTTAAAATCATTTCCATCTATTAAAAGTTGAACCTCGTGAGTATTTAGTTGATGGATACACTCTTTAATGGACTTGTGCATGGAGGACAAAACACATTGACGAATATTAATTTTATCAATCATTTGTTCGGTTTCACTTTGAATGCTCCAAGCAACGGCATTTGCTTTGATATACTCTGCGAGTTGTTTTATTTTCTTTTTAGAGGTTATTTTTTTACTATCACGCATTAACTCATGATCAAAACTATTGTCTTTAGGCAATACCACTGCTGCTGTATACACTCGACCAAACAACGGTCCTCTTCCTGCTTCATCTACACCTATTTCGTAGATGTCATTGGAATGGTAGCATGAGTTTAGTCCGTATTTTGTAGTCATAGGGTATATTTAAACAGTATAAACTTTTTAATTTCAATTTTTTTCCAAGTCTATTACATATGAAACTAGGAAAACTTGGTATCTTTTTTATATTAATCATATCTTTACTTTTATCTGGTTTAGGATTTTCTACCTACGAACTTATGACAAATCGTAAAGAAGGTTATGAAAATACACTTATTGAACCCATGGAAACTGCTGACGAAGTCAATAGTTACAACGATTCTCCTAATCAAAACAATAGCACCTACGATTATGTAAGCAACACTCCAAATTCCGGTTCTTGTGATAGTAACAAACCTAAGGGTATTCCTACCTCTACTGCGATTCCTACGGATGAAGATTCCTCACATCCAGCCCCGCCACCGCCACCGCCACCACCCAAGTCACCACCCAAGTCACCACCCAAATCACACGTCACGCCTCCGCCACCACCTCCTTCACACAATAACGACGATGAATATATATTAAAGTCACAAATCGTTCCTCCGGTATGCCCAAAATGCCCGGATGCCGCCTCTTGCCCACGACCTAAACCCTGCCCTCCATGTGCTCCATGCGCAAGATGCCCGGAACCCGCCTTTGAATGCAAAAAAGTTCCCAGTTACCAAGGAGGTCCTTATCCAACCATGCCCAAACCAGTTCTTAACGACTTTAGTCAATTCGGCATGTAATCCATATTATTCATACGTATCTATTTTTAAATACTATATGAATACACAAAAAAAAAGAGTGAATTGTTCATACGGGGGCGTGTAGGTAAAGGCAAATAATTTACGCCAAAGAAATTACCTACATTATTTACTTTGTTATTCTAAAAATAGGGTGGTTTTAAAACTCCATTTATATCATCCTTTTTTTTGCTTAAAAAACAGGTTTTGCCAATTTTATAGCCATTTTCTGGGGATAAATTCTATTTTTCAAGAATTATCTTTTTTCTATTATTTCATTTAGGATATATCTATATCTGTATCTTATGAAATCATTTTTTTCTACAGCTATGCTGTTTGGACCTAGTATTGCGTTTCAGTATCTTCCCTACAAACAAATTAGACCCTTGTTTTTAGACATGTATCATGTAATGCATCCCAAAAACGTATCTTTAGAACATATTGTGCCACAAAGTTTATTTAAATCCAGAGCACCGGAAATGTCACGCGACATGCACAATCTTATGTTATATCCTGTACTATTGAATAGTCATCGTTCTAATTATCGTTATTCTAATGAATTGGTATTAGATGATACAACAGTTTTATTAACACAAAATGGCGAGAAAACCTTGTATACCGGTCCCTTTAATCATATCGGAATATGTTTAAAATCCAACAAAAAACGGTATTTTTACCCTCGACCCTTTTATCGCGGTAAAATCGCCAGGGCATGCATGTATATGGCCATGACCTACCCCGATTTTAGAGACCAAATCTTTAAGGATGTGATTGATCCCTATGTGTTACTGACGTGGCACCACGAACACCCCGTAAGCGGATTTGAAATACGGAAAAATCACGCCCTCTTGCAATTACAAGGTAACGATAATAGATATGTATCCAAACCAGAATTAGTGTTAACCGATATGGAAAGTTATTTAGGTAAACAGGTTGCTATTTATCATGATTATCAATGGTAAAATAAAATATCAATAATACATATGTATACTAGTAAAAAAAGAGAAAAATCTAAACAGCATACCAGAAAATATGGTAAACATACTGTTCTCAATAAAAAAGCATTTCACGAAAAAAAAAACTACAGATATCAAAGTATTTTTATACACTACGCTATATACAAAAAATGCGCCGCAAAAGTAAACGCACATTTTAAAGTGTATACACCCCTATCTATCTCCAAAGCTATTGTAAAAGCTTGTAATCAAATCATTTATCACTACAAGGACAGCGATTTCCCTATTCATTTATTACAATCACACACCAATATTAATATGAATGTAAATGAACTCGTTGCTAAAAAAGCCAGTACATATCATAAAACGCCTATTGACCCTTTACACCACGTTAATAAAAGCCAATCTAGTAATGATAGTTTTTATACGGTGGCTACTATTACCATTTGCATTGCATTTAAAAAACTTATTAAACAACTAGAGGAACTAATTCGACAATGTAAAGTTGTAAAACGCCGAGTAAAGGGGAAAGGAAAAAAGGGCAAAACACACCTCGTTGATGCCATTGATATCGACTATAGCGATATCATGGATGGATATATCGGACAATTACAGCAATGCCTTATGTATTGTACGTCTAGTTTAAACGATTTATACGAGATACCTGCCGGTCTTACTATGATTGGTAGTGGCGACAATGCTCCTAGAGGATTCTCTGGTAAAATGATACAACATCTTAAACAAGAATTTGGTTTGCCACTTCGTAAAAGCAATTATCCATTTACCAGTATGTCTAGTTTTAATGCTATTGCAAACTGCAACCAAACATTGGCACTACTTGCTTCAAATCTAAAAAAGATAGTGTTTGATGTAAATGTATTGTATGGTTATAACCGTATTACTATACCTAAAATTAGTATTGGTTCCAGTTTTTTACACAGTAAAGTGAATTGTACCATTTGCGATAGTATTGGAATGAAAACGATTAAAATTATGGGTAATGCACAACAAGTTATACAGGCAAACGCCCAAGGTAATTTTCAACTTAATGTCTATATACCTATGATTACCTACAATACACTGGAATCTATTGATCTATTGGATACGTCTATCCACCAAACCTATCATTACTTACTTAAAGATATTAAGGTCACAAATTGAAATAAAATTAAAAAGATATTCGATTGTACACACCATGCGTACCGTGTCTATTCATAAATGGTCCTCCATGAATCACGCGACTTTAAAATATTACACCGATGGTTGGCGGGCTAGTTATGAAATTTCTGTTTCTAGAGGTGAAGAATATCTTACTAGATATCGTAAGGAACTATTACGTGAATTTGGAATAATAGATAATGACTTTGACTACTGGAGTATAGGTGCTAGATTTACTTATCCAGAACCTTTGCTTTACATTGAAGATGACATTGGTAATATACGATACGAAAATGGATCCTACTATTCTGTATCTTAACTTCTTGCACATTTATGAAAAAAAGTGTCTTTTTTCATAAATTGAAAACATTTTGAGACTTTTCGATTTCACGATAACACACAACCAAAAGCAAAAATGTCCATTACCACCGAACACACCGTTACCACCATGCCCGCTACTTTTGAAGCGGGACGTGAACTAACTGAATGTACTGGAGGAATCGATAAAGTTGCATTGGCTGCTGCGAAAAAACAAGCTCAACTAGAAAAAAAAGAAGCGGCGGCGGCGGCGAAGGCGGAAAAGGAAGCGGCGAAACTCGAAAAACAACGTGCTGCGGAAGAAAAAAAAGCGGCTGCGGCTGCCAAAAAGGCGGCGGCGGCGGCAGTAAAAGCGGAAAAGGAAGCAGCAAAACTCGAAAAACAACGTCTTGCAGACGAAAAAAAAGCGGCGGCGGCGGCAGCGAAGGCGGAAAAAGAAATAGAAAAACAACGTAAAGCCGAAGCGGTTGCCGCCAAGAAGGCAGAGAAAGACGCCAAGAAGGCAGAGAAAGACGCCA
>CESZ01055180.1_pt1 | contig 11394 bp, 9 predicted proteins | sample 531081 | NCBI WGS metagenome assembly CESZ01 (sample SAMEA2621260, study PRJEB7988) | marine metagenome | biome: marine biome (ENVO:00000447); feature: surface water layer (ENVO:00002042); material: "saline water (ENVO:00002010), including plankton (ENVO:xxxxxxxx)" | depth 5 m | reverse complement strand
GAGGGAAGTTGACTTCCTGAGTTAAAATATCATAGGATCTTTTACATATATCAATCCTTCTTTGATAATTATCCGCTTGCCCTTTTTCATCAAATGCCATCACAATAACTGCGGCACCATAAATCTTAATTTTTTTTGCTTGGGAAATAAATGTCTCCTCTCCTTCTTTAAGAGATATAGAATTAACAACCCCCTTCCCTTGAATACATTTTAATCCAGATTCTATGATGTCCCATTTTGAAGAATCAATCATTACAGGTACTCTAGAAATATCTGGTTCTGCTGCAATTAAATGCAGAAAACGAACCATAGCTTTTTCTCCATCAAGCATCCCTTCATCCATATTAATGTCAATTATTTGGGCACCCCCCTCCACTTGATCTCTGGCTACATCAATAGCTTCTTCAAAATTCTCCTCTTTTATAAGCCTCAAAAACTTTCTTGAACCTGTAACGTTTGTACGTTCACCAACATTTACAAAGTTTGTATTTGGCGTAAAAATTAATGGCTCTAAACCGCTTAACTTCATAAATGGAATGCTATTCCATTTAAATTGATATTTACCTTTATAACCCTTTAAAATGCTCATAGCGCTACAATTTCTCTTGGCTTGTATGATGAGGCTAAATCAGCTATAGCACGAATATGTTCAGGTGTTGTACCACAACATCCTCCAATAATATTAATAAGTCCCTCTTTTAAAAATTTTTCCAATTGTTCACACATCATTGATGGTGTTTCATCATATGCCCCAAATTCATTAGGTAATCCTGCATTCGGATGGGCGCTTACATAACATGAGGATTTACTTGCTAATGTCTTTAAGTATGGCTGCATGTCTTTTGCACCTAAGGCACAATTCAAACCAACACTCAATAATGGAAAATGGCTTATAGAAATTAAAAATGCTTCTGTAGTTTGACCTGTTAATGTTCTTCCACTTGCATCAGTTATAGTCCCAGAAATCATTACAGGCACTTTTACATTCAATTCAGTAAAAGCTTCTTCTATGGCATATAGGGCAGCTTTTGCATTCAATGTGTCAAATACTGTTTCGACCAATAGAACATCAACACCTCCTTCAATTAAGCCTTTAACCTGCTCTTTGTAAGCTACCACTAATTGATCAAAATTAGTATTTCGAAAACCAGGATCATTTACATCAGGAGAAATTGATGCTGTTCTATTTGTTGGACCTATTGACCCTGCTACAAATCGAGGTTTAGAAGGGTCTATATTTGAAAAATCTTCTGCTACTTTCTTGGCAATCTGTGCACTGTAAACGTTAATATCATAAACATATTTTTCCAACCCATAATCAGCTTGAGCAATGCTTGTTCCAGAAAAGGTATTGGTTTCTACTATATCAGCTCCAGCATCAAAATAAGCCCTATGAATAGCTTCTATAATATCTGGTCTTGTTAAACTCAATAAATCATTATTACCCTTTAACGAACTTTCATGATTTTCAAACCAACCCCTTCTAAAATCTTCTTCTTGTAAATCGTATTGCTGAATCATGGTTCCCATAGCACCATCAAGTACAAGTATTCTTTCTTTTATAACCTCTTCAATTAGCTTCATATATCGCAAAAAAAAATCTCTTTCATTTGAAAGAGATTTGTTATTAATGTTTTAATTCTTTTATCTCTTATCTTGATTTACGTTTAAGTAATCCGGAAGTAGCACCTACCTATTAGGGGTTGCTAAGATTTCACTGGGCCGTTTCCCTCCATCTTTCTGGATAAGCTATAAAGAACTTCTCCAAATATAAATACTAAAAACAGAATTCCAAACTTTATCTAAGACTTCGCTTTTAAAGAACGGAACAATTGAACAATTTGTTTTCTAAACAAGAAAAATAGAATGATGTAAGGTATAATCATTAAGAACAAAATACCCATGTTTAAACCATTTCCTACTGTAAAATCGTCTTTGCTACTTGAAATTATTTGCGCTCTACATGTTGAGCAACCTTGAGACATAGATTGCAATGAACAAGAAATACTAAGTAATAAAAATGCTATTTTATATACTAATTTCAAGAATAATAAGGTTCAATCATAAAGTAAACTACTACGCCAGTAACAGCTACATAAAGCCAAACTGGATAAACGTAGCGAACTAATTTTTTATGTTTAGCAAATTCTGCAATGGATGCTCTATAGGCGGAATAAAGTATGAATGGTAAGGACAATCCAGCAAGTAGAATATGAGATATTAAAATGAAATAATAAACTGTTCTTATTGAACCTTCTCCTCCAAATGTTGTACTATCTGCTAGAATGTGATGTGCTATATAAGATATCAGAAATAAAACAGAGAGAATTATGGATAAATTCATAACTCTTTTATGTGCCATAAATTTTTTTGACTTTACTAAAAACAAACCAAAGATTAACAACAATGCTACTGTACCATTGATGATTGCGTTTAGTTGCGCAAAAATGTGAGGATCAAAACCCAAATCAACTTCGATTTTGAGTTCATGCAATATGACAACTGCAACAAAAACTACTGCAGAAACAGCCCATATAAAAATATTTGCTTTTTTATCATTTTTAGTAAGCGATGCTGATGGGTAGTTCATAACTAAATTTAAACAAAAGTATGGTAAAAAATATTGAGATGAAAAATTGTTCTACGCTTATAAGAGTAATTTTTTAATGTCTTTAACAATTTTTGAGATATTTTCTCCATCTGTACCATCATAATAGCCTCTAATTCTTTGTTGCTGGTCTATTAAAATCATTTTTTCAGAATGTAAAAATCCTCCAGGAGCTAATGCATCTTCCTGGTTTGGGACTAGGTAACCATTTACACCTAATTCATAAATACTTTTTTGATCACCTGTCATCATATGCCAATTATCAAAATTAACATTATAACTATTGGCGTATTCATACAATCTTTCAACAGAGTCTCTATGTGGATCAACAGTATATGATATAAACTCAACATTAGACAAACATTCTCTCCCCACTTTTTCTTGAATTCTTTTCATATTCATGGTCATCGTAGGACAAATAGTAGGACAATGAGAAAAGAAAAAATCAACTAAACAAACTTTACCTTTCATTTCCTCCTTGGTAATCGTATCTCCCATTTGATCAACAAAAGACCAATATGGAATATGATGATATGCCGTGTCTCCCTCAACAGATGGGTCGTAGTCTTTATTTCCTAAGATTGGCAATGGTTTATCTGATGAATCTTGTTCTAATTCTTCTCTAATTAATAAGCTAATTTCCTTTGTTATTCTACGTACTTCCCCAAAGTTATAGGTTAGGTATTTCCCTCTAATTTGTTGATTTTTATCTACTAAAAGAGTCATTAAATATGCCTCCCTATCAAATCCAAAAAGAGTGTCTTTTTTCAACCATGGATTACCCCTTGAAAATTCATTATCAAAATAAGGTATGTATTGATTGCTGGTCATGATCCATTTATCAGAATCTATGGCATTATATTTTCTAAACTGTTCAATTCTAGAATTAATATCACTAAGTGTATCGATAAAAGATGTTACCACTTTAACATCTTTAAAACCTAAATTACCTACTAATTCAGTATAAATTTTAATCTTAAACCACTCTAACCTAAAGGGACATTTTTCAAAGTCATTTGGACATTCTACAGAAAGAAAATTATACAGAACAATGTTGTCATTTAAAGAACATGAACTAATCGTATCCCCTTTAAAATCAACAAATTCGAATGGAGCACTAAGCGATCCAAAGTTTGGTTGTGGAGTAAAGACAGGCTTACTGCACTTTTTAAGTGATAATGTTAGAACTGCAAAAGTTCCAAAGATTAGGCTTAATACTATAAAGCCTTTTTTCTTCATCGTTTAGTTATATATGGAGTGTCTTAGCATTTGCATGTTTATCATGCAAAATAGATTGTCTTAAAGCTGATTCGGCTTCAACTGCATTCGACTCATTATCATGAAGAATATGGTTCCAATAAGATGACTCTGCTAAACAAATAAAGATAAGATATACTATAAACAGAATATATGGTACTAGAATTACCATTTTAAAGTTTTTACGCTCATCACCCAAATGCATGAAGACCATAACAATGTAAGCGGCCTTAACTACCGTAAGCACAATAAATCCTATTTTAACATAAGGCCACAATGAATTATCAGCACCTTCATCTCCAGTATATTGCTTGATAAGTGCTCCAATTGCCACTTCAACAAGAGTTATAATTGACAAAATTATAGTAACCTTCCAAATGGTTTTTCTAATAGCAACTCCGTGAGCTTCATCATGATTAGCTGATAAAGAATACTTATGATCGTGAATTAAATCGTCTCTTTCCATAATTTGATAATTAAACTAAATAAAAGAAGGTAAATACAAATACCCAAACTAAATCTACAAAGTGCCAGTAAAGACCTACTTTTTCCACCATTTCATAATGTCCTCTTTTATCGTATACTCCCCTAACAACATTGATTAGGATGATTAAATTAAAAATAACACCAGAAAAAACATGAAATCCATGAAATCCAGTTATAAAAAAGAAGAAATTGGCATATTGAGGCACCAATGGAGCATATTCATTTTCAATCAAATCAGCACCTTGCATGGTAGCTGTGGAGGAATCAATTAGGGTTTGGGCTTCAACACCTGAAATGCTTACTCCTCTTCCAAAATGGAGAATAGGGTCTGCACCAACATAATCTAAAACGGCCCAACCTTCAGTGGTTAATATAGAACCAAAATGAGTTCCATGAATAAAATGATACCATTCCCATGCTTGAGAACCAACAAAAAAGAAACCGCCAACTACAGTTAATAATAACCACTTTACGACCCCTTTTTTATCAAGTCTGTGGGCAGCTTCAACAGCTAAAACCATTGTTACAGAGCTCACGATAAGAATAAAAGTCATCAATGCCACATACAATAATGGATAACCGTTGCCTAAGAATGGCATAGCATTAAAAGTTTCTTCTCCAATAGGCCAGGATGCAGCCTGATGTCTTGCAAAACCGTAAGCAGTTAAAAGACCTCCAAAAGTAAGGGCATCTGAAACCAAAAACATCCACATCCACTGCTTACCATAGGAAATTCTAAAAGGAGACCCATCACCTCCCCAGAGTTCTGATCTGCTTATATTTTCTGAATGTCCAGCCATAATTTAAATTTTCGCTTACAAGTTTAGTTAATATATTCTAAAAATACATATAAGTAAAGCCATAAAAAGCCCACAAAATGCCAAAATACACTAACTGCTCTTAGACCTGCAACATTTTCAGCATTATAAAGCCCTTTGTTAGCTCTGTTAATCACTACAGCCATTGTAGAAAGAGAAAGGATTAAATGTAAGAAATGAATAATTGTGAGAACCCATACAAAGCTACTAGACACATTTGAAGTTTGATAAAATTCAGCATACTGATTGGCATTCAATTCTTGTTTTGTTTGTTTCCAAACACCATTTTTAACTTCAATATCTATATTTTGATCTAGCTGAAAATTTGATTCAAAATCATTTACTTCTTTTCCATCTAAAAATACTTCTCCACTTTTAATGATGTACTCTTTACCCGATTGATAAACTTTTTTATTTATGGCATTTCTCTCATCTGAATTTAATTCCTTCTCAGGAAAATATAACTTCTTTTTGCTGTAAATTAAATCTTCGCCATTTAAACTAATGGAAAAGTCTTTTCCATATTCCCCCTTTAACATGAAAAATGGTTGGTCGTTATAAACCCCAAAAGAAAATTTAAATAACTCATTTTTTCTTTCTTCAGAAAGAGGAACATTATCTAAAAAAAGAGTACCATCCTTTGATTGTAATTTTTGTTTGGTAGAAACATCTTGGATTGAAAATGGATTGTCATAATTTTCGAGATTAAATTTTGCCTCTCTATAAGAAGTAGAGTTACCACAAATTTGCCCTAAAAAACTTTTAATCTTTTCTAATTCAACATCGTCAATAATTTGATTTCCAACAACGTAATTTTCCCCGTCATAGTCTACAATATCATTTCCTTTCATTACTTTAAAATCTTTGCCATATTGCCCATAAACAAATGTTACAAATGATTTAATTGCATTTCCGCTTTTGTAATAAGAACTCCATCCTTTAAACTGAAAAAAAGTAAAAGCAATAGATAGTAAAAAGGTCACTACTAAAAGCTGAATTAATTTTTTCTTTTGACCTTTTCTTCCACTTTTTAGTGCTAAATAGAAAGTAATACTACTAGCCAATATTATAATCGTACTGAATATAAATTCATTTGGTAAGTGGATATTTACCCAAAATTTATCCATTTTTCTAACCAAGACTGCACTTGAAAGCCCTGCAAAAAGCATAATACTTCCAATGACTCCCACTAAAACAAGGGAGGAGTAGACTTTTTCTTTTTGTTTGTTTGAATCAAATTGTTGCATGATGAAAATTAAAGTAAATCAAAACAATAAAACGTAAAAATTATAGGTAAATAAGCAAATGAAAAATACATGATTTGAGATGCGTATTTATCGTCTAATGTAAAATATAATCTTATAGCCGGAGTGTACATGATGAGACTCAATAAAATAGCCAAAAACATAGATAATGAGCCTGCCATTTCAGCAGCCCACGGCAACATAGAAGCTGGTATTAAAAATGCTGAATAAAGCATAATTTGAAAGGCGCTTTTTTTATTTTTCTCCATGTTAGGCAGTAGTCTGAATCCAGCTTTTTTATAATCCTCATCTAACTTCCAAGCCAATGCCCAAAAGTGAGGGAATTGCCAAAAAAATTGCAACATAAAAAGAATGCCAGGTTCTAATCCAAATTTATTAGTAACAGCAACATACCCAAGAAGTGGGGGGATACTGCCTGGAATTGCACCAATGAAAACAGCAATGGATGATTTTTTTTTGAGTGGTGTATAAATAATGACATAGGTTATCATGCTAAATAGACCTAACATCAAAGATTTATAATTAACCAAATACAATAGCCATAGCCCGATAAAACCAATAATCGAGCTAAATAGAATAGCCTCCAATTTGGAGAGCACTTTTGAAGGAAGTGGTCTATTTATTGTTCGCTTCATTAACAAATCTGTATTAATCTCCAAAAGCTGATTGAATCCATTAGACGAACCCGTTATCAATAAACCTCCTAATAGTAAGTGACATAAACTCCAAGATGATAGGTCACCTTTCGCCATAAAATAACCAAAGAAAGCACTCAACACCACAAGTGAAGACAAACGAAGCTTCATAAGCGCTACCAGCGCCTTGATTTTAGATAGAAAATTCACTTCTAATGACGATTCCAAATGATTTACTTTCATTTGGAGGCGAAATTAGTATAATTTATCCTTTAATAAAACTTGTGTTCAACCTTTCAATTAATAATCCATATAGGACTGCCATAAGTTGGAACTTATTCCTAAAGAAATGAGGGTAGAAGATGATATAGAATTATTCATAGCCCTATTATATCGATAATTAAATTGAGTAAATAATTTGGTATTAGTCATCGCTATTAATAAAAGTGAAGCTCTTAATTCAAAAACATGTTGATTGATGGTATTACCTTGGCCGACCACATGCCCATAATCACTATCTCTAACCACATACGAATTAAACATGTTACCACCAAAATTAAACAACTGAAAGTCCTTGCCATATCGTTGAAAGGCATATTTAATGTATAAATCTAAGTTGTTATTTTGATATCCAAGAATAGCTAATCCTTCAAAAAAATTGGCTTCTAAAGGATGAGCTAGTGATTGATTTTGATGACCATAATTTTGCATTGAATTAATGTGAGAGTAGGTAAATGGCCTAACAAAATTCCACTCTGCCAAAGAGTACAAGCCATCAATCCCAAATAAATCAAATGTTCTAAATCCAACTTGATATCCATATTTATTTCCCCACCAACCATTTCTATTTTGGAACTCACTAAGTAAAAATTCATCTAAAATAAAATGTTGATACAATAAAACTTTTTTGGGTAATTTAATTTTGATTCCTCCACCAAAAAAAGAATTATCGGAAGATCCTATGCCATATTCTACAGGTCTAAAAAAAACAAATGGATTTAGATAGTTAAAATCAAAGCCTCTTTTGTTAAGCGTATCTTCTCCTTGCCATACCACCGCTTCAAATAAAGTTAGATTCAACCATTTAGTAACATTATAACTTAATGCGTGCAAGCTAGACCATTTTTGATTAGTGTAAGTTGCGGTATGCAAATCATGGTGAAGAGACCAAAGATTGATATACTTTACTTTCCAAAAAGTTGATTCCATCTTAAGAAAAGGATAATTTGAAGCATAATCTGATAGGAATAAAGAACGATAACCATCTCCCAAAAAGTTTTTACCTATTCCAGTACTTAAATTGATAAATGGGTGAGGTTGATAAGAAATATAACCCTCAACAATTGGGGATCGATAAGACAAATTAACAGAATCATTTAAGTATCCTATTCCTGGTGCATATGGTCTTTTATGTGTAAGATCATGCTCAAAAGTTGAAAGTGTCCCCATTTGAAATCCTGCTCTCAATTGAGTGTAAAAATTTTTATGCTCATAATTAAATTGAGCTCCCAAACCAATAGCATTACTAAATGAATTATCAATAGAATTGTATTTAAAAATACCATCTACAATTGGTAATACAAGAAATCTTGAGGTATCAATGAAATTTCCGTAAGACCAAATACCCTCTTGAATAGAATTTTCAAGAGAAGAATCCAATAGAATAGGCTTGGATAAACCATGAATTTCATCATTCAAAAAAATTGCTTTTTCTAATTGATATCTACGCTGAAAATCACCAAATAAATACTGTTGAGCAAATGATACAAGTACCCATAAATGAAAAATTAAAAAAAATGAAACCTTCATGACTTTGATGATGATTTTTTGACCACAAAATAAAGCCCAGTAATTAACAGAGAAGAAACCAAAATTTGTAGAAAAAATAGTGTTGTTGGGTGGTTAATAACGCAAAAAAGCTGAAAGAATAATTGTGAGCATACTACTGTAGCACTAAATAAAAAAAGAAGTAAAGACGTCTTTGCATGTCCAATGCCCGTTTTTTCAAAATGATGATGAATATGATTTTTGTCTGCTTTAAATGGAGATTTAGATCTTATCACTCTTAATATGAAAACTCGAAGGGTATCCATCAAAGGATAAGATAGTATGGATAAAAGCAATACAGGTTTATTCAATTGCTGTAGCCAATCTGGTCCAGTGGAATAATTTTCATTAATTGCATTAATGGTTAGTACACAGAATATAACACCAATAGAAAGTGACCCGGCATCTCCCATAAAAACTCTAGCAGGAGAAAAATTAAAGAAAATAAATCCTAACATTGTTCCAGATAAGACACCTGCAAGAAGAGCAATTGGAATATTCCCAGTTAAATAAAAAATAATTGCTAAAAACAACGAGGCTAAGAAAGAAATGAGTCCTGCTAAGCCATCCAAACCATCAATTAAATTAATGGAATTTATAATAACTAAATAAGCAAAGATGGTCAATAAATAACTTTGCCATAAATCTAAATCAGATACTCCAAAAATTCCATGCATAGAAATTATCCTAATATCAGCCATGATAACAAGAATAAATCCAACAATAATATGAGCGATTAACTTTTTCAATGGCGCTGTTCCAATGATATCATCCTTTACCCCAACAAAAAATAGCAACAACAAACAAGCAATTACATACTTGAAGTTTATCAACATACCAGGAATGTGATCATATTCTTCTGGAAACCATAAGGTATATGAGAAAATTAAAGCACCAAAAATTACAACACCACCCAAGGTAGGGATACTCCATCTATGCATCTTTCTATCCTCCATTGGGGTATCTACTAAATTTTTAAGCTTAGCCACTTTTATCAAAGAAGGCATGGAAAAAAGAACGACTAAGAAAGCCGTTAAAAACCCAAAAATGATAATGTAAAGACCGCTCATATATTAAAATTATTGGTCAAAATAATCGTTTTTCAAATAAGTTCTCCAAGAAAATAAAATGTAATTATCCCAATTACCATCAACTGCCCTAGATAAATGCCCAATCGAAAATTCCATTTTAGTAGATGTATTAATTAATACTCCTATAGAATTATTCAAAAAAATGAGTCGACTTGTTTCATCAATAGACGATATTAAATCAACTGGTATAAAAACTTGATTGGCAAAATGTTGGTTATTTCCTGGTTGATCAATTTTGACAATATTATCACTAAATCGACAAAAGAATCGTTTATAGTTTATTTGCCCCTTAATCAACCATTCATTAAATCCTGAACCCAAAGGATGTGCGAGCTCATGACTTAAATGACTAAATTGTTGGTATTTATTAATACTATCAACGGAATATAATGCTGTTGGGGAATAATTAAACTCTAGATTTATAAAAGAATTGGATTGTTTACGATCAACACTAAAATTCCACCTCACACCTATTTGAGCACCTATTCTCTGTTCATCTCTAATTACAAATTGATTATATAACTTAATTCTATCCTTAAGAGAATAGCTCGTATTAAAACCAAATATTAGCGTATTACTATTTAGAGAATCAATAGCTAATAAATTAGTCCCCATAATTGGAATGTAAAAACTGTAATGAGGACGAACTGTACCGCTATCTGTGCTATAAGTTTTAAAAGTAGCACCTTCAAAAATGGAAAAAGACAACTCAGGCGTTGCCTGCAACGAAAGCTGATTAAAGCTAAATGACTTTGGAATCAGCATGGATTCTGGTGTGGTTGAAACAGGGATCCTGTTTAAATTATACAATCTTGCTTGAACATGTTTATAAAGTAATTTGTTTTCAATGAGATAATATTGACCACTTAAATAAGGATAGTCGGGAGAATAATCAGACAACACTAAAGAGCGATACCCATTTCCAAAGAAATGTCTTCCATGACCCAATTGAAAATTCACATTTCTAATAGGTGAAAAACTAATGTATCCATTACCCAGACCCGCATCAATTCCGTAATCTTTGAATTTCTTAGCTCTACCCAAACCAAATGCTACAGCATCAATTGAATTTTCTTCTTCTGCTCTTTGAATGGCTTTTTGGGCTAAATAATCTGGATAAAAAAATTGATTTTCGTAAAATCGAGTTTCAAAGGATAATTTTGAAGTCACATCTCCAGTAATTCTAAATCCCCTTACATTGCTAGAATAAAAAAAATCCTTTACTGCATTTTGAGGACCTAAAGTGAAATTAAATAGTGGATCTGTTGTTAGTCTAATTTGGTTCTCATTGATGTAAAGTAAACTTTCATCAAATAACTTTTTTTTCCATTTTTTATCTCTTTCTATTTCTGTTGTATCAACATTAAATTGATAAGATTCTAAATATGGCTTAATTGAGGAATGAGG